>Ga0172367_10000251_pt1 | contig 81997 bp, 73 predicted proteins | sample Lak10m_FD_114542 | JGI IMG/M metagenome (GOLD analysis project Ga0172367, IMG submission 114542) | Freshwater microbial communities from Kabuno Bay, South-Kivu, Congo - kab_022012_10m | ecosystem: Environmental > Aquatic > Freshwater > Lake | place: Democratic Republic of the Congo: South-Kivu... | reverse complement strand
GCCACATGGCAACGCTGCCGCGTCCACGTCCAGCGCAATGCATTGGCCCATGCCGGAAAGAGCGGGCGCAGGCCTCGCCGGGAAAACGATCCCCCGGATCGTTTTCTGGCCCGGCTCGATCTCGGCCTTCATCGCCACCGCCTTCGCCCAGGACACGCCTGCGGCCGCCAGCATCCAATGGCGCGGCGTCGCTGACCAGATCCGGCCCAAGGTGCCGAAGCTGGCCACGCTGATGGATGACGCCGAGCATGACGTCCTGGCCTACATGTCCTTCCCCAAGGAGCACCGAGCCAAGCTGCATTCCACCAACCCCATTGAGCGCCTGACCGGCGAGATCAAGCGCCGGACCGAGGTCGTCGGCATCTTCCCCAACGACGACGCCATAGTGCGGCTCGTCGGTGCTTTGCTGCTGGAACAGAACGATGAATGGGCCGTCCAGACGGCACGATACATGACGCTGGAAACCATGGCGCCAATGGGCGAAGATGCCCCCATCAGCTTGCCCGCCGTGGCATCCTGATCAAGCAGGCCCGCGCCGAGCATCACGGTGACGATCAGCGCCAGCTACACCACTCCGCGGCGCGGCATCCACCCGTCAGGCCCGGGCCAGACCTTGACCGCCTGCTGTGCCGCACCTGACCCCGCCTATGGCATGGCCATGCAGCCCATGTGCCGCGCGCCCTGACAGGCCAGGCTGCGCAGGCTCCAACGGCTTTTGATGTAGGCAACCAGGTTGGCAATATCGTCGGGCGACAGGATTTCCTTGAACGCGACCATGCGCGTGTTGCGCGGCGAGCCTTCGGCAATGAAGCTGATCAGGTTCTGGTCCGAGTGATGCCAGGCATGGGCGTCATCGTTCAGCGCCGGCGCCTTGAAACCGAATTCATCCTTGGCCTCGGGGTCGCCCGGCGCTTCGCCGACGCCATTTGCGCCATGGCAGAGCTGGCATTTTTCCTCGAACAACTGCTTGCCCGTCGCGATGTTTGCGGCGGTCGCCCGGTCGCTGCCTTCAAAGCTGCCCCAGCCATGGCCACCATCGGCGCTGGTCAGGATTGCGCCGGTATCGACGGTGGCGAACAGCCGCTCCGGGGTGGCCGGATCATGGGTCAGGTTCACCATGTAGAGGTCAGCAAACGCACTGGACACGACCTGCCAGTCAAGCTCGGGCTCCTGCGCCGCGATCAGCCCGACCCCGTAAACAAAGGCATAAAGCCGCCCGTCAGGCATGGCATGAACCATGGTGGTCGGCGCAAGCGTGGCGTAGGCCGGTTGCCAGGTGGCACCGCTGTCACGACTTTGCAAGAGCCCGGTCATCGTCGCGGCATAAAGGCTGTCGGCATCCAGCGCCGAAACCGCCAGCGAGAACGTGTCCTTCGGCAAGAGCCCGACGGCGGCCCAGCTTTTCCCGCCGTCGCGACTGACCTCAAGATCATCGGCAATGGCATAGATCACTTGCGGGTCGGCGGAACTGACACTGAGCGCGCGGAAGGCCATTGGGCGGTTGGCCGGATCTGACACGGCCGACCAGGTTGTGCCGCCGTTGACCGACGCCAACAACCCGGTGGCCTGGCCGGTGGCATCAAAACCGCTTGCAATCAGCGCCTTGGGGTTTGTAGGCACACTCACCAGTGCCATCAGCCCGACCTCAAGCCCGGGAACCAGCACCGAAACCCCATCCGGCGCCGCGCTGAGCAATCCGTATTGCGTCGCCAGCAACAGCCGCAGCGGATGCGCTGATGCGGTATCGACCGCGATGCCATAGATCGGGTTGATCGCATCCGTCGCAATCGGCTCGGCGCTGGCGTCGGCGCCGGATGGTCCACCCAGCAAGACCGCGACCGCCAGGCCCAAGGCCGAAACCAGATGACATGGAATCCACATTTTTCCGCCTGCCAATTGTGCTGCCGCCTTTGCCTACCCCTTCGCCGGTTGGCGTGCAATGCTTCGGTCCCCCGAATGATCGTGACGGTCTTGCGCAGACCGATGGCTCTCGACGGCTCGACATCAAGGCCGTCGGAGTCCGCGTCGCGGCACGCGACCCCGCCTGCCAGACCGCAGGGATCGACATCCATGTCGGACCTGTGAACCGCTTCAACGACCTCGGCACCCTTGCAAGACCGACGCCGGAATGCCATTAAGTAGGTCATTCTGACGAGCCTCTCGACCGCCCCAAGCCCCGCTGGATCGCCCGGGCAGAACGAACAAGCAGGAATACTCGCGGCACTCTTCCCATGCCGCCGCAACAGATGCCAATTGCCGAGTCGAGAGACACCCCAGGGAGAGACCCCGATTGGCTATCTATGTGTTTTTCTGGCTGGCATCGCTGTCATCTGGATTGTTTATTGAGCGCCGACTGACAACCAATATATTCCTGTTCGCGGTATTTCTGTTCGTCGGCTTGCGTCTGGAAACCGGCTTTGATTGGCCCGTTTACAAGGAAATCTACACCGCATTCGCACAGGATTTCTCACTGTTCAACGTCGCGGTTTACGTGCTCAAATACGGGCAGGAGCCGGGATTTCTTTTCCTGCTCGGGATCTCCGCGCAATATCTTCCCAGCTTCGAGGTGTTCCAGGCTCTCGTGACGATCGCGCTGCTATGGTCAACGGTATTTCTGGCGCAGGCGGTCGGAGTTCGGAAAACGGCGCTGGTGGTAGCGATCACCATGACCTATCTGATGTTGCCGGTCGGCTTTTCCACGCTGCGCCAGAGCATGGCAATCTCGTTCTTCAACTTCGGTCTGGCTTTCTTCCTGCGCCGAAAGAGCATCTTCGGCGTGCCGTGTTTCTTACTGGCCACCCTGTTTCAAATGAGCAGCCTGGTTTACATCGCCGCCTTCGCTGCCGCCCGCCTTCTCGGGCGCTCAAGACGGCCACCGCCCCTATGGGTATTCCTGCTTGCCACGGTTGGCGCGAACCTGCTGGCACCGGTCGGCGTCACACTGATCTCACTGGCCTCACCTTTTGCCGCCCTGAAGCTGGAATACTATCTCGAGTTCGCCAGCGCCCTGCAACTCGGCCCGCTGGATCTCATTTTCCTCGCATTCTTTGCCATTTGCGCCGTGATGACCTCGCGTTTCATGGTGATGCCTGGCCCAAAATACCCGTATTCCAATGAACTGAGGCACCTGATCATGGTTCTGTCGGCGTTCGGCGCAAGCAGCACTTTTCTGAGTGTCTTGCGCGACCGGGTATCCAACGAACTGTTTCTTTTGGTAAGCGTCTTTCTGGTAATTCCGGGCTTGCGCTGGCGCTGGATCTTTGTCGGATTCTTCATCGGCTTTGGTCTGTCCAATTCGGTGCACGACTTCTTTCCCTATCCGAGGTATCTCGCTTTTGCGCCGTATCAGAATGTGGTCGTCAGCTATCTTCTGGGTCAACCGAGCACGGGCCGCGATCGCACCGGCAATTTCATGGAAATTCTCGACGAGATGAACGCGGATCTGCAATGACCTCGCCCGCCGCGCAAGCCGGGCACAAACACGACCGTCGGTCAGGCCCTCTTGCCCAATCGTGACAACCCTGTAGAAGAAAACGCAGATTGGTTGGCGGTGCGCCATGGCTGCTTCGGGAGGTCGTCAGAGTATGTCGGGCACGGTAACCGAGGCCGCTCGGAACGATGCGCCCGAACGCGCACTTGTGGTTGGCGAAAATGAGCAGCCGCACCCTCTTGTCTTGCCTGGCCAGACCAAAAGGGTCGTATTCTTGGGGGGCCTTCTGCTCGAAAGCCAACGCCAGCAAATCGAGCGTCACTCGCGAACCGGCGTTCAATACGCCGCCGACGCCTTGCAGCGAGCCTTCCTGAAAGGCCTCGCGCTTTATCCTGACCTCGACGTGCGCCTGGTCAATGTGCCCTACATTGCTGCCTACCCCAGGCGCTATCGGAAGGCCTGGTTTCCGGCGGTTACGGATGTATTGTTCGATAAGGTGCCCGTGAGTGGCATGGGCTTCTTCAACCTCATCTTCGTGCGCGACCATTGGCGCCGGACCGCCGCATACCGGGGTCTGGTGCCGGTTGTCACCGGGGCGAAGGACTGTGTGATCGTCGTTTACGCGGCGCATTTGCCCTTCGTCCGCGCCGCGATAGCTTGCCGCAAGATAAATCCCGATGTTCGCATCTGCGTCGTCGTCCCGGATCTGATCGAACACATGGATGCTTATGGGCCGCTTCTCAAACTCGTTGTCCGGCACCGGAGCCGGGCTTTCAGGACATTGGCGCGCCAGACCGATTTCTTTGTTTTCCTGACAAGGTATATGGCGGATCAGTTGGGGATCGGCCCTGACCGACATGTGGTCATCGAAGGGGTCCATGATCCCGAGCCTGACGCGCCTGCCGTCTCCTGGTCAGACGAAGCCGGCCCAATCTTCATCTACACGGGAACCTTGGCCGCGCGTTACGGCATTCTCGACCTGCTCGCGGCGTTTTCGCAGCTCGAGGTCCCGGCGGCGCGTCTGTGGGTCTGCGGTGCGGGTGATGCCCAGAGCGCCGTCGAGGATCTGGCACGGCGTGACCCGCGCGTCACCTATTATGGTCGGGTTCCGCGCGCCGAAGCAGTTGCCTTGCAAGCCCGGGCCCATGTCATGGTCAACCCGCGTCGGCCCGACGGTGAATTCACCCGCTATTCCTTTCCTTCCAAGACTATGGAATATCTGGCGTCGGGTCGTCCCGTCATCATGCACTGGTTGCCCGGAATCCCCGAGGACTATCGCCCCTATCTGATCACGCCGGACTCGGGCGATGCGCAGGGGCTGGCGGCGGCAATGCGACGGGTCGCGGTCGTGCCGCAGTCCGAGTTGCGCACTCTGGGTGCGGCAGGGCGAGACTTCGTTCTGACGCACAAGACCCCGCGCGTGCAGGTTGGCAAATTGCTTGCCGGTCTGTTCCCCGGGTGGCGGGGTTCCCCCGCAGGTGACGCTTGATGTGACCACCCCATCCAGCGTCTCGCACGCCCTGATTAATGCAATCACATCAAGCTTGCTCAGCCGCGGCGTGATGCTGCTGGCCCCCCTGCTGATCATGCCCGCGATGCTTGAACATCTCGGGCCTGGTCTGTTCGGCGTCTGGGTCACCGGGACCTCGATCATCAGCCTTGCGGCCTTCATGGATTTCGGGATCGGCAACAGCCTGCTGACGAGCCTTGCACTTTATCACGGGCGGCTCGAGGAACAGTCGGCACGACGCAGTATCGGGGCGGCATACCGGATTCTTGGGTTCGTGGCGCTTATTGGCCTTGGCCTTCTGATCTTGGGTTGGAGCGCGTTTCTGCTGTGGCCGGGCCGCAGTGTCGCCATGGCCGATGGCAATGGCACCCTGGTCGTGGTCATGCTGCTGCTCTTTCTGGTCGGGCTTCCGCTCTCGATCGTTTACCGTGTTCTCTTTGCCAATCAGCAGATTGCGCTTTACAATCTGCTTCAGATCGCAAGCTCGGTCGGTAGTGTGATCTTCACGTTTTCGGCAATCAGGCTTGATCTTTCCGCTTTGACGGTGGTGGCGGTGTTTGGTGCCGGGCCCATTGTGTTCATGCTCGCCACAACCCTTTGGTATTTCGCGACCTTCCCGCAATACCGGCCCCGTGGGCAGGATTTCTTTTTTGGCACCGAGGCGCGCTACATCTTCCGTCTCGGTCTCGGGCATTTGGGGCTCGGCATCCTGACGGCGGTGGGGATGAATATCGATATCCCGCTGATCCTCTACACCCTCGGCAGCGAAGCGGTGACCGGCTTTGCCCTGCCTTCCCGGATCGGATCATTGCTGCTGGTCGTGGTCGTGACCGTGTTCATGCCGCTCTGGAGCTTCAACGGTGCGGCAATGGCGCGGCACGAATACGCCTGGGTCAGGCGCAACACCTTGCGCATGAGCCTGGTCGGCGGGTTGGTGATCGCTGCTTTGGGTGCGGTCCTGACGCTGGGAATTGATCTGATCATGCAGCTCTGGGTGGGGCAGTCCTTCACCGATCAACGGCTCGTCGTGGCGGCACTGGCGGCCTCATCCACGATCATTGCCGTGACAGCCCCCTATAACATGGTGCTGAACGCTTCGGGCAAGGTCGATATCCAGATCTGGGCCTGGGGCGCCTTCGTGGCCATCTCAGTTCTGGCAAAATTGGCGCTGATTCCGGTTTTCGGGGCTTGGTTCGTCTCGATCCTCACCCTGATCGCCTACGCTATCTGCGTCACACCGGCGATGATCGTGTCGGCACTGCGACTGACCGGCAGCCAAAGTCGTGACTAGCAACCGAACGGACCATGAGCTACTCCCCGGTTTTCGGGCAGTTCTTGGGGTCGCACAGCGCCGCCCCAATGCCCCGGCGTCCAACCCCGGGTATCCGGGCACCGGAAGTGGTTAGGCCTGCGCTTCTTCGAGCATACCCGCGCCAGCAACGGCCTTGCGGGCCACGCGCACCCGATCACCGCCAGTCCTCAAGCTTGCGCAAAGCCGAGACGGCCGGAAAGAGCGTGGCCGGACAAGGCAGGGCCGCTGTCCAATAGCCGCCTATCCCACCAGCCTTGTCGTGATCAACGCCACCGCCTGCGCCACCGCTTCGTCAATGCTCATGTCACTGGTGTCGAGCAGCACCGCGTCGCCCGCTGGCCGCAAGGGTGCCGTCGAGCGCTCGCGGTCGCGGGTATCGCGTTCTTGCAACTGGGCCAGCACCTCGGCCTCGCTGACCGCCTCGGCTTCCGCACTCAGCTCGAGCCAGCGCCGGTGCGCCCGCACGACATCGGACGCGGTGACGAAAAGCTTCACCTCCGCCTTGGGGCAGATCACCGTGCCGATGTCGCGCCCGTCCAGCACCGCCCCCCCCTCGCGCCGGGCAAACTGCTGCTGAAACGCCACCAAAGCCGGCCGCACCGCCGGCATGGCGGCAATTTTCGAGGCCGCCTGCCCGACCTCGGCGGTGCGCAGCCCGGCGCGCTCGAAATCCTGCGGCAGCAACGCGTTGGCCGCCGCCACCGGGTCCATCCCGTCCAACACCTTGCGCGCCGCGGCCCGGTAGAGCAGCCCGGTATCAAGATAGGCAAAGCCGAAATGCGCCGCCACCGCCCGCGCGATGGTGCCCTTGCCCGCCGCCGCCGGGCCGTCGATCGCCACCGTGAACCGCATCAAACCGCCCGCCCCTTCTTCCTTTCGCAAATATCCTCGGGGGGTGCGGGGGGTCCGAGAACCCCCGCCCTCGCCGCAAGGCCCGTCAGTCCCGGCCAAGCGTCGCCCCAAGCCCGGTCATCAACCCCTCGAATGCCGGAAACGAGGTCGCAATCGGGCTGGCGTCATCCACCGTCACCGGCCGCTTCGCCGCCAACCCCAGCACCAGAAAGCTCATCGCAATCCGGTGGTCGAGATGCACGGCACAGCTTACCCCGCCCGGCACCCCGCCCGCCCCCATGCCGTGCACGGTCAGGGTATCGGCACTTTCCTCAACCCGCACGCCGCAGGCTTCAAGCCCGCGCGCCATGGCGTCGATCCGGTCGCTTTCCTTGACCCGCAGCTCTTTCACCCCGCGCATCACGGTCGGCCCTTCGGAAAACGCCGCCACCACCGCCAGCACCGGATATTCGTCGATCATCGACGGTGCCCGGCCCGGCGGCACGTCAACCCCGCGCAGCGCGCCCGAGAACCGCACCCGAAGATCGGCCACCGGCTCGCCACCCTCGAGGCGCGGGTTCTCGAACGCGATGGCCGCCCCCATCTCGACCAAGGTCAGGTAGAGCCCGTTGCGGGTCGGGTTCTGGCTGACACCCGGCACCACGATCTCGGAGCCTTCGACGATCAGCGCGGCGCAGACCGGAAACGCCGCACTCGACGGATCACGCGGCACCGCCACCACCTGCGGGCCAAGCTCGGGCTGGCCGGTCAGGGTGATCACCCGGCCCTCAGCCCCATCTTCCACCGCCACCGCCGCCCCGAACCCGGCCAGCATCCGCTCGCTGTGATCGCGCGTCGGCTCGCGCTCGATCACCACGGTCTGCCCCGGCGCGTTCAGCCCGGCGAGCAGCACCGCCGACTTCACCTGCGCCGAGGGCACCGGCGTGGCGTAGCGCACCGGCACCGGGCGCGCCGCCCCCACCAGAGTCATCGGCAAGCGCCCGCCCGATCGCCCGTAAGCACGCGCCCCGAACAGCGCCAGTGGCTCACTCACCCGCCCCATCGGGCGCTTGCACAGGCTGGCATCGCCGGTGAAGGTCGCGCTGATCGCTGTGGTCGCCATCGCCCCCATGATCAGCCGCACCCCGGTGCCCGAGTTGCCGCAGTCGATCACGCCCGCGGGCTCGGCAAAGCCGCCCACCCCCACCCCGTGCACCGACCACGCCCCGCCCCCGTGCGACACCACATCAGCGCCGAACGCCCGCATCGCACGCGCGGTATCCAGCACGTCCTGGCCTTCCAGCAGGCCGCTGATCCGGGTCTCGCCCACCGCCAGCGCGCCAAGGATCAGCGCGCGGTGGCTGATCGACTTGTCGCCCGGCACCGCCGCCACCCCGGTCAGCGGGCCGGACTTGCGGGCGGTCATGGTCTGGTCGGCAACATGGCTTGTCATTGCGGATCCTCGCAGCATTTGCCGCCCCGCCTAGCGCAGACCACGCGTGGCGTCTAGCCGTTGCGGCGAAAGGTAAGGTAGTGCGGCACCCGCCCTTCGCGCAGCGCCTTCTGCTCGTAGCGGGTCGAAATCCAGTCGTCCCAGGGAACCGGGCCCTGCGCCACCAGATCGAACCCGGCCCGCGGCACTTCCTCGAGCGCCTGGCGCACATAATCGGGAATGTCGGTCGCCACCCGGAAATCGGCACCAGCCGCCATCACCCGCGCCAATGGCAGCAGATGGTCCGGCGTCACGAACCGCCGCCGATGGTGGCGCTTTTTCGGCCAGGGGTCAGGGTAATGCAGAAAGACCTTGGCAATCGCGCCGTCCGCCAGCACATCGAACAGATCGCGCACGTCGCCGGGATGGACCCGCAGATTGGCCACCGCGGCCACCCGGATCTTGCCCAAGAGCATCGCCACGCCGTTGATGTAGGGCTCGCAGCCGATGATCGCGATTGCCGGATCGTTCGCGGCCATCTGCACCAGATGCTCGCCACCGCCAAAGCCAATCTCCAGCCAGACCGGGCGACCCGCCCCAAAGATCGCCGCGAGGTCAAGCGCCCGGCGCTCCGGGTTCTCAGCCTCGGCAATCCCGCGCAGCCGCAGCCCGTCGAGGTCGTCGGCCAGATAGCCCTTCTGGCTGGCGCGCAGGGTATGTCCGAACCGCCGCCCATAGAAATTGCGCCGCGCCCCTCGCGCCGCGTCACCACCCGGAGCGTCGTCGCTCATCGCTTCCCCCAGACCACCCGTCATACCAGTCGCAGCCCCGGTTTCACCTTGGCCCAAATATCCGATCGGCATCGGCCCCACCAACCACCGGCAGCAACATCGCGCCTACGCCGTTCTGGCGGGCGCGATGCCCGCCGGAACGGCTCCCCTAAATGGCAAAGGCCCCGGCCAGTCGCCTGCCAGAGCGATTGCTGCCCTGCCACCCGGCCTCAGACCGCGCGCTTCAACGCTTCGGTCAGATCAGTGCGCTCCCACGAGAACCCGCCATCGGCATCCGGGGTGCGCCCGAAGTGACCATAAGCGCTGGTGCGGGCATAGATCGGGCGGTTCAGGCCCAGATGCTCGCGGATGCCGCGCGGCGTCAGGTCCATGCAAGCGGCCACGGCCCGCTCGATCTGCGCTTCCTCGACCTTGCCGGTGCCGTGGGTATCGACATAAATCGACAGCGGCTTGGCCACCCCGATCGCATAGCTGACCTGCAAGGTGCAGCGATCGGCCAGACCGGCGGCCACCACGTTCTTGGCGAGATAGCGCGCGGCATAGGCGGCCGAGCGATCGACCTTGGTCGGATCCTTGCCGGAAAACGCGCCGCCACCGTGCGGGGCCGCCCCGCCGTAGGTATCGACAATGATCTTGCGCCCGGTCAGGCCGGCATCGCCATCGGGGCCGCCGATCACGAAGGTGCCGGTCGGGTTGACCCACCACTCGGTCGCCGCGGTGATCCAGCCCGCAGGCAGAACTTCGCGGATGTACGGCTCGACAATCGCGCGAACATCGGCTGAGGTCTGGCTTTCGCGGGCATGCTGGGTCGAGAGCACGATCGAGGCCACTTCGACCGGCACCCCGTCCTCGTAGCGCAGCGTCAGTTGCGACTTGGCATCGGGGCGCAGGTCGGGCTCGCGCCCGGATTTGCGCACCTCGGCCAGGCGGCGCAGGATGGCATGGGCATACTGGATCGGTGCCGGCATCAGCTCGGGGGTCTCGCGGCAGGCGTAGCCGAACATGATGCCCTGATCGCCCGCGCCATCACGATCGACGCCCTGCGCGATATGGGCCGACTGCTTGTGCAAGTAGTTGTGCACCGCGAGGGTTTGCCAGTGAAAATGATCCTGCTCATAGCCGATGTCGCGCACCGCGCCGCGCACGATGCCGTCGATCCGGTCCATGAACTGGGCCAGCATGGCGCGGTCGGCAAGCCCGACCTCGCCGCCGACAATCACCCGGCCGGTGGTGGCAAAGGTTTCGCAGGCGACGCGGGCGTTGGGTTCCTGGGTCAGGAAGGCATCCAGCACCGCATCCGAGATGCGATCGCACAGCTTGTCGGGGTGCCCCTCTGAAACCGATTCAGAGGTAAAGACATAATTCTTGCGCGCCATTGGGAAGTGCTCCGCTTAGGTTATCCACGTCACGCCAGGAAGCCGTTGTGAGTGGTTTGTCGTGCTGCGCTACGCCCTACGGTGGCGGGCGTCAAGCCTCTGGGCGGCGACGGCGCAAGACCAGCGGCAGGCCGAGCCCCGCCATCAACAACAAAAGCGGCCCCTCGCCCCAACGCGCGTAGAGTGGCGCGGCCAGCGCGGCGGGCAGCGCGGCGTCAAGATAGGCGGCCTGCCCCAGCGCGATCTGCGCCACCACCCGCCCGCGCGGGTCGATCACCGCCGAGATCCCGGTGTTGGCCACCCGCACCAGCGCCAGCCCCTGCTCGATCGCGCGCAGCCGGGCTTGAGCCAGATGCTGGTAAGGCCCGGTCAGGGTGCCGAACCAGGCGTCGTTGGTGATCTGCAAGATCCAGTCGGCCCGCTCGGGTGCCGCGCGCAGATCCTGCGGGAACACCGCCTCGTAGCAGATCAGCGGCAGTACCCGGCCAAGGCGCGGGCCAAGGTCCAGCACGGCCGCAACCGGTCCGGCGGAATAGCCGTTGCCAAGCTGGGCGGCAAAGGCGGTGACACCGAACAGGCGCGCCATGGTGTCGCCGAACGGCACGTACTCGCCAAACGGCACCAGATGGTGCTTGTCGTAACGCGCCCCGACCGCCCCTTCCGCCCCGATCACCGCCAGCGAATTATAGTAGCGCGTCCCATCGGCGCGCTGGATGCCTACCGCAACCGGCGCGCCTGCGCCCGCCGCGGCAATCGCCTGCGCCACGCCGTCGCCCGGCTCCAGCAGCCAGGGCACCGAGGTTTCCGGCCAGATCACCAGATCAGGCGCGGGCCGGGCGGCAGTATAGGCCAGCAGCCGCTCGAAGTTTCCCCGCGCCGCATCCGGATCCCACTTCAGATGCTGCGCCGCATTGGGTTGCACCAGACGCAGCGTCACCGGCCGCGCCGCCGGGGCAGGCTGGGCCATTTGATAGCGGCCAAAGGCCGTGACGGCCGCCAGCAGCGCGGCCCCCCCCGCCAGCCCGCGCCAGCCGCCAGCCACCGGCAGTGCGGCGGCCAGGTTCGCCAGCAGCGTCAGCCCTCCGGCCCCCAGCAGCGCCGCCAGTTGCGCCAGTGGCGTGTCGATCCAGATGTGGCCCACCATCGCCCAGGGGAATCCGGTCAGCACGTAGCCGCGCGCCAGCTCGGCCGCGCTCAACGCCAGGGCAAAGGCCAGGGCGCGGCGGCGGCGGCTGACGGCAAGGGCCGCAACCGCAGCGGCGGCGGCCCAGAACGGCGCGAGCCCGACCGCCATGAACAGCACCGCAAACGGGGCCATCCAGCCGTCCCGCGCGGCGTCGATCAGAAAGGGCGAGACCAGCCAGCTTAGCGCCAGGGCAAAATGCGCTACCCCCGCCAGCAGCCCGGCCCAGGCGGCAGCGCGCACGTCGGGGGCGCTGGCGATCAGGGCGGTCAGCCCAACCAGCCCCGCCAACGCCAGCCCCCACAGCCCGAGCGGCGCCTGCCCGGTGGCCAAAGCGGCACCGCAGCACAGCGCCGCACCAGCACTGCGCGCCCCTCGCCAGCCCCAGCGGTGGCGCATTCTCAGCCCTCGGGTTTCGGCGCGGCGGGTGGCGGATTGCCGGGCGGCGGCGGTGTGGCGCTGGCCGCGCCCGGCAGCCGCACCCTGAGCCGCTTCAGCCGACGCGGATCGGCATCGACCACCTCGAACTCGGCACCGCTTTCATGCGCCACGATCTCGCCGCGCAGCGGTACCCGCCCGGTGCGCAGAAACACCAGCCCGCCGAGCGTGTCAATTTCGCTGTCTTCTTCGTCGCTGCGCAGGCGCAGACCGATGGCGGCCTCGAATTCGTCCAGCGGCGCGGTCGAGAGCGCCAGATACACCCCCGGCTTTTCCTCTTTCCACAGCGCCCCTTCCGCCTCGTCGTGTTCGTCCTCGATCTCGCCGACCACGGTTTCGATCAGATCCTCGATCGTCACCAGCCCGTCAACGCCGCCATATTCGTCGATCACCAGCGCCATGTGGACTCGCTCTTTCTGCATCTTTTGCAGTAACACGCCGATCGGCATCGAGGGCGGGGCATAAAGCAACGGACGCAGCAGCTTGCGCAGATTGAAGCTGCCAGCCGCACCAAAGCCGTGCTGCAACGCCAGATCCTTGAGCAACACCAGCCCCTGCGGATGATCCAGCGTATCCTTGTAAACCGGCAGCCGCGAGAAACCCTGCTTGCGAAACACCTCGACCAGTGCGTCCTTGCCGATACCGAGCGGCACGGCAATGATTTCGACCTTTGGCACCGCCACGTCATCGACCCGAAGGCGGCGCAGGTTGGCCATTCCGGGCAGGATATGCGCGGCGGGCAGCTCGGCATGGGTGGCGGCCGGGTCGGGGCGCGGCGACGATTGGGGCCGACCACGCGCGCCAAACCACCGAGCCAGCAAGCCGCGCGGCCGCGCCTCGCATCGGTCGGGGTCTTTGCTTTCCGGCGCACCTGATGCAACCGGCGTGCCGTTACTGCTTCTGTCCATTGGTCCTTTTCCAAACTCGCGCCGCAAGGCCGGGCGCTGTCAATATGGGTTGGCAATCCCCAGCGTGGCAAGGATGCGCACCTCGGTCGTCTCCATCAGGTCCGCGTCGGCATCGTCGATGTGATCAAATCCCAACAGATGCAGGATACCATGCACAAGCAGGTGCGTCACATGAGCGTCCATGGTCTTGCCCTGCGCCGCGGCCTCGGCGGCGCAGGTATCATAGGAAATGGCGATATCGCCCAGTTCCTCGGCATCTTCGGCCGGTCCCGGATCCGGCAGATCGGGCAGGGTGCCGGGGTGTTCGGCGGCGCGATCCTCGGCCGGCCAGGACAACACATTGGTGGGCTGGCCCTTGGCGCGAAACGCGGCGTTCAGAACCTGAATGCGCGCGTCGTCGCAGCCCATCAGACACAGGCTGTAGCCCTGCACCGCCATGCCAAGCGCCGCCAGCGTGGCGGTCGCTGCGGTTTGCGCCAGCGCATCGAGGCCAACACCCCGCCAGCGCGGGTCTTCGCAGATCGTATCAACCAGAGGCTCCATCATCGGCTTCATACGCCTCGATGATGCGGGCGACAAGCGGGTGGCGCACCACATCGCGGGCGGTGAAGTAGCTGAAGCTCGCCCCCTTGACCCCCTTCAGGATGCGCTCGGCATCGGCCAGACCCGAGGCGGTGCCGCGCGGCAGATCGACTTGGGTGCGGTCGCCGGTGATCACCATGCGCGAGCCTTCACCCAGCCGGGTCAGGAACATCTTCATCTGCATCGTGGTGGCGTTCTGTGCCTCGTCCAGCACCACGAAGGCATTCGACAGCGTGCGCCCGCGCATGAAGGCAAGGGGAGCGATCTCGATGCGCTTGTCCTCCATCAGCTTGGCCAGTTGCTTTTGCGGCAGAAAGTCGTTCAGCGCATCGTAAAGCGGCTGCATGTAGGGGTCGATCTTGTCGCGCATGTCACCGGGCAGGAACCCCAGCCGCTCGCCCGCCTCCACCGCCGGGCGCGACAGGATGATCTTCTCGACCATCCCGCCAAGGAACATGGTCACCCCCACCGCCACCGCAAGGTAGGTCTTGCCGGTGCCGGCCGGGCCGATGCCGAAGGCAAGCTCGTTGGCAAACAGCGCTGCAACATAGGCCTGCTGCGGGGCCGTGCGGGGCTCGACCGGGCGCTTGCGGGTGCGCAACTCGACGTTGCCGGGGGTGAACATCTCGATCTGCCCGTCAGCCGCCGCCGCCCAGGCCCGCCCGGGCAGCGGGCGCCCCAGCCGGATCGCGCCGTCGATGTCGCCCGGCTGCACTGCGCGCCCCGCTTCCAGCCGCGCGTAAAGGCCGCGCAGCACCGCCACCGCCGGTTCGCGCGCCGCACTGTCACCGATCACCGCCAGCCGATTGCCCCGCCGCAGGATATGCACCCCGAACTGCTGCTCGATCTGCGCCAGATTGCGGTCGTATTCGCCGCAAAGCCCGATCAGCAGCCGGTTGTCGGGAAATTCCAGAAGCGTTTCAACCACGTCTTCGGAACCGAGCGGGGCGGCTGGCGCATTGAAGCCCAAGGAGATCTCCTTCTTTGGCAGGACTGTTGCACGAGCCAAGTCTGCGACCGCGGCACGATCCTGACAAGTCACAATCAGGCCACCACCCTGTCATCAGCCCCAAAGGTTGCAGCAATATGACGGCGGGCGCGCAACGCAAAGGCCACCGCGCGGGCGGTGGCCTTGTTCGGCTGCGGCCGTGCCGCCATGCCCTAAGGGCGCGGCACCGTATCGACGTTCCCGGCCGTCGGGGTTTCATAGTTCTTCAGCACGGTTCCGGGCGGGTAAAGGTTGTTGCACACCGGCAGGCCCGAAACCGGGTCGAACCGCCGCCCGGAATAGCCTTCAAGGCCATCGTCCATCACCCAGCCCTGACAACCATCCGGGTCGTAGGCGATGGCTGCGCCCCCGTCGGCAAGACCAATCGAGTCGCGCCCGCTGTCACGGGCCGTGGCGATGACCGTGTCGGGGCTTTGGGTATAGGGAACCGTGTGTTCGATGACTTGTTCGATGCAGCCGCCAAGCAGCGACACCAGCAGCAGCCCTGCGCCGATCCGAATCTGCGTTTTCATCCCTGTCACCACCTGTAGCAAACGACTTCGACACGGCGATTCTGCTGCATGCCGGCCGCTGTGCTGTTGGTTGCAATCGGCTGGCGCTCGCCCAAGCCGATCTCGCGCTCGACCACCGCGCCGACCGAGCGCGCCACCGCCGCAACCGAGGCGGCGCGGCGCTGCGACAACGAGATGTTGTAGCCGTCCGAGGCGCGGCTGTCGGTATGGCCATAGATGCCATAGCCAAAGGCCCCGGCCTGCTGGAAGAACTGGGTCAGGCGTGACCGCCCCGCCGCCGTCAGCCTGGCACTGTCGGTGGCAAACAGGGTGTCGGTGTTTTCCACCAGACAGGTGTTCTTCTTCAGGCACACAGGCTTGCCGGTCTTGGGGTTGACCCGATCCAGCATGTAGCCCTCAAGCCCGCCATCGGCCCACCAGTGCTGGCAACCGTCGTCATCGATCCAGATGCCCCATTCGATCCGGCCCGCGATGATCGGCCCGCCGGGCACCACCGTTGCCGCCGCCTGGCTGCTGTCTTGTGCCACCGCCGCGGTTGTGCCCAAGACCATGGCCCCGCAGGCGAGCGCCACCGTGACCCTGCGCAGCCACCTGAAAACATTCCGCCTCACGAGGTGCACCCCCTTCTGGAAATCGAGCCATGGCAATTGCAGGCAGGATGCTCAGACCAAGGTCTGATGTAAAGCAAAATCTATGGGTAGGCGGTGGTCAGACCACTAATTGTTGCAAGGTGATCATCATTGTGTAGTTGAATCGCTGCTTGATGCCCTTGCAGCACCAATCACGCGCTCGGCATGCGCGTTCCGGCCAGCGAGTTGCTGGACGCGGCGGTGATCCGAACCTTCACGATCTCGCCCACCCGGCCCTGCGGGTCGGTCACATGCACCGCATGCAGATGTTCGGACTTGCCCACCATCTGGCCCGCAAGCCGCCCGGCCTTCTCGTAAAGAACGCTCACCTCGCGCCCCACCATGGCATCCTGCGCGGCGTGTTGCTGGCTGGTGATCAGCGCTTGCAGCTCCTGCAGACGGGCATCGGCAAGCGCCGCGTCCACCGCCGGCTTTTCGGCCGCAGGGGTGCCGGGGCGGGCCGAGTATTTGAACGAATAGGCCATCCCGAAGCCGACGTCGCGAATCAGCGCCAGGGTGGCGGCAAAATCGGCGTCGGTTTCGCCGGGAAAGCCCACAATGAAATCCGAGGTCAGCAGGATGTCGGGGCGCGCGGCGCGGATTCGCGCCACCACCGCCCGGTAATCAGCGACGGAATGCTTGCGGTTCATCGCGCGCAGGATGCGATCGGCGCCCGATTGCACCGGCAGGTGAAGATAGGGCATCAGGGCCGGGCAATCGCCATGGGCCGCGATCAGATCATCTTCCATGTCGTTCGGGTGCGAGGTCATGTAGCGCAGCCGCGCCAGCCCCGGGGTCCCGGCCAGTTCTCGGATCAGCCGCGCCAGCCCCCAGCCGTCGGCGCGGTAAGCGTTGACGTTCTGCCCCAGCAGAGTGATTTCGCGCACCCCGCGCGCCACCAGCGCCTGCGCCTCGGCCAGCAGGCGGGCAGGGGGGCGGCTGACTTCGGCGCCGCGGGTGTAGGGCACCACGCAGAAGGCGCAGAACTTGTCGCAGCCTTCCTGCACCGTCAGGTAGGCGGTCGGTCCGCGCGGGGGGGTGCGCGCGGGCAGGTGGTCGAACTTGTCTTCGGGCGGAAAATCGGTGTCGATCCGGGTCAAGCCCTGCCCCACAGCACGCGCCATCGCGGGCAGGCGATGATAGCTTTGTGGCCCCACGACCAGATCGACCAGCGGCATCCGGCGCAGGATTTCCGCCCCTTCGGCCTGGGCGACACAGCCCGCAACGCCGATCTTGAGGCTGGGCTTGGCCTCTTTGAGCGGCCGCAGGCGGCCGAGATCGGAAAACAGCTTTTCCGACGCCTTTTCGCGAATGTGGCAGGTATTGATCAACACCATGTCGGCATCCTCGATCACCTCTGTGGTGACATAACCGTCGGCCCCCAGAGCCTCGGCCATGCGCTCGCTGTCATAGACGTTCATCTGGCAGCCATAAGTCTTGATGAACAGCTTTGCGGCCTTGGCCATGGTGTGCCCCTGTGCGGTCAAGCCCGGACTTCTAGCGAAAACCGCCCCGCTTCGCAACGCTTGCCAGGCCTTGCATTCTGACCATCGTTAGCCGAATCTGCACCGGCCGGTTGGGAGGGTTGCGAGCAACGGGGGGGCCAGGATGCGGTATGACGGGATTGCGCAGTTTCTGACCGGTGGCGGGGCCAGCCGGGGCAAGGGACCGCTGGCGATCATCATGGCCGAAGACGGGGTCGAGGTGGCAAGCACCCTGCGCCACCACCTTGATTTGGGCTTCAGGAGTGTAACCCTGCTGGCCGATGACGAGATCGCGGTGCCCGCCGACATCGAGGCACGGATCAACCGGGTGGCGATTGATGTGCATGCCGACAATGCGCTGCCCGCGGCGGTGAACCGCATCATTGCCGCCGCTTCCGGGCGTTGGATGTATTACTGCTACAATGCCGAATACCTGTTCTTCCCGTTCGGCGAAAACCGCAGCATCGGCGAAATCCTGGCTTTTCATGCCGAGGAGCGGCGCGAGGCGATGCTGACCTACGTGATCGACCTTTACGCCAGCGATCTTGACCGCTTTCCCGATGCGGTGTCGCTCGAGGACGCCCATCTCGACCGCTCGGGTTACTACGCGCTGGCCCGCCCCGACCCCGACAATCACAACCACCCGCGCGAGCGCCAGCTCGATTTCTTCGGCGGCCTGCGCTGGCGGTTCGAGGAACACATTCCCGTCGCCAAACGCAAGATCGGCCGGATTTCGCTGTTCAAGGCCAAGCCGGGGCTGACGCTGCGCCCCGACTTCACCTTCTCAGACGAGGAATACAACACCTACGCCTGCCCGTGGCACAACAACCTGACCGCTGCCGTGTGTTCGTTTCGCACCGCCAAAGCACTGAAGACCAACCCCGGTTCGCGCCACGACATCGCCAGTTTCCACTGGCGCAACTCGACCCCGTTCGAGTGGCGCTCGCAGCAGTTGCTGGACCTCGGGCTGATGGAGCCGGGGCAATGGTTCTGACGCGGCCGGGTCGATGCCCGGTCGGTGGCCGCCGGGCACCGGCGTCGCGTGCCTCGGCCGCAAGGCGGCGGGGTGCCTTGCCAGGGTTCGGATGCCGGTGCTAGAGGGAGCCAGGACACGAGGGTAAGGGACGGCACGATGGCGGGATTTCCGACATTCTTTGACAAGGACGCACTGGTGGCTTGTGCGCGGGGCGAATTGTTTGGCCCCGGCAATGCCCAACTGCCGTTGCCGCCGATGCTGATGATGGACCGCATCACCGATATTTCCGCCGACCGTGGCGCGCATGGCAAGGGCCATGTCGTGGCCGAGTTCGACATCACGCCAGACCTGTGGTTCTTTCCTGGCCACTTTCTCGGCAACCCGATCATGCCGGGCTGTCTTGGGCTGGATGGCCTGTGGCAGTTGACCGGCTTCAACCTGGGCTGGCGCGGCTGGCAGGGGCGCGGCTATGCACTGGGTGTGGGCGAGGTCAAGTTGACCGGCATGGTGCGCCCCGACCGCACGATGCTGCGCTATTTCGTCGATTTCACCAAGGCCGTCGCAACCCGCCGCCTGACCATGGGCGTGGCTGATGGTCGCGTCGAGGTTGATGGCGAGGTGGCCTACCTCGTCAAGGACATGAAGGTCGCGCTGTCGGCAAGTTGACCTGAACCAAGAGGAGACCGCTCATGCGTCGCGTCGTCATCACCGGGATCGGCATAATCTCGTCGATCGGCAACAGTGCCGCCGAGGTCGAGGCCAGCCTGCGGGCGGGCAAATCCGGCATCGTCTTCGCGCCGCAATATGCCGAGCATGGTTTTCGCAGTCAGGTGCACGGGATGCCGCAAATCGTGCTGGAAGACCACATCGACAAGCGCGATCTGCGTTTCATGGGGCCGGGGGCGGCCTACAACTTTCTCGCCATGCAACAGGCGGTCGCCGACAGCGGGCTGGAGGAAAGCGAAGTCTCGAACCCGCGCTCGGGGCTGATCGTCGGTTCGGGTGGGCCATCGACCTCGAACTTCTTCAACGCCCACAAGATCGTGGTCGAGAAAGGCGCACCCAAGCGGATGGGGCCGTTCATGGTGACGCGCTGCATGTCGTCCACCAATTCGGCCTGCCTGGCGACCCCGTTCCACATCAAGGGCGTGAACTATTCCATCACCTCGGCCTGCTCGACCTCGGCGCACTGCATCGGCAACGGCGTCGAGCAGATCCAGATGGGCAAGCAGGACATCGTGTTTGCCGGTGGCGGCGAGGAACTCGACTGGACCCTGAGCTGCCTGTTCGACGCCATGGGGGCGCTGAGCAGCAAGTATAACGACACCCCGGCCACCGCCTCGCGCGCCTTCGACGTCACTCGCGACGGTTTCGTGATCGCCGGGGGCGGCGGCGTGGTGGTGCTGGAAGAGCTGTCGCATGCCCTGGCACGCGGCGCGAAAATCTATGGCGAGATCACCGGCTATGGTGCCACCTCGGATGGCTACGACATGGTTTCGCCCTCGGGCGAGGGCGGCGAGCGCTCGATGAAGCTGGCGCTGGCAACGCTGCCCAAGGGCCGCGCCATCAGCTACATCAACGCCCATGGCACCTCGACCCAGGCGGGCGACGTGACCGAAGTCAGGGCGGTGCGCCGGGTGTTCGGGGAAGGCCATGTGCCGCCGATTTCCTCGACCAAATCGCTGACCGGGCACAGCCTGGGGGCGACCGGGGTGCATGAGGTGATCTACTCGCTGCTGATGTTGCAAGGTGGTTTCATCGCCGCCTCGGCCAACATCACCCAGCTTGACCCGGAACTGCGTCCCGATGAGATCGCGACGACCTACCGCACCGGGGTCAAGATGGATTCGGTTCTGTCGAACAGCTTTGGCTTTGGCGGCACCAATGCCAGTCTGGTCATCAGCGCATTCAGGAATTGAGGATTTCATGGCCGATCTGATGAAGGGCAGGCGCGGGCTGATCATGGGCGTGGCCAACGACCATTCGATCGCCTGGGGCATTGCCAGGGCAATGGCCGCCGAAGGGGCGGAACTGGCGTTTTCCTATCAGGGCGAGGCGTTCGGCAAGCGGGTCGAGCCGCTGGCGGCAAGCGTCGGATCCTCGTTGCTGGTTGATGTCGATGTGATGAACGACCAAAGCCTCGACGCCTGTTTCAAACGGCTCAAGGCGGAATGGGGCAGCCTCGATTTTCTGGTGCATGCCATCGCCTATTCCGACAAGGTTGAACTGGCCGGAAGGTTCATTAATACCAGCCGCGTGAATTTCAAGAATTCGCTGGCGATTTCGTGCTTTTCATTCATCGACGTGGCGCGGCGGGCGGCCGAGTTGATGCCCGATGGCGGTTGCCTACTGACCCTGACCTTTCAGGGCTCGAACCGCGTGACGCCAAACTACAACGTGATGGGGGTGGCCAAGGCGGCGCTGGAATCCTCGGTGCGCTACCTCGCCAACGATCTCGGGCCGCAGCACATTCGGGTGAACGCCATCAGCCCCGGTCCGATGAAGACCCTGGCCGGCGCAGCGATCGGGGGCGCGCGCCTGACCTTCCGCCATGCCGAGGCCAATGCGCCCTTGCGGATCAATGCCACGCTGGAGACGGTGGGGGGCACGGCGGTCTATCTGGCATCCGACTACGGCGCCTGCACCACCGGCGAGATCGTGCGGGTCGATGGCGGTTATCACGTGCTGGGCATGCCGCAGCACGAAAACCTGTAAGCAGGACTTGCCTTCCTGCTAACGCAATGCCGGTTAGCCACCGCCCGCCCGCTGGTGCCTGAGGCGCGGATCAGAGGCTGCCCATCAGCCTTGCCACGTCCAGCATGCGGTTGGAAAAGCCCCATTCGTTGTCATACCAGCCGAACACCCGCAACATCCCGCCAGCGGTGACGCGAGTCTCGGGGCAGGCCATGACAACGCTTTCGCGCCGCGCGCGCAGGTCGGTTGACACCAGCGCCCGGTCGGTGGCGCCGATCACCCCGCCGGCCGCGCGCAGCACCGCATTGACCTCGGCGGCGGTGGTCACCCGCGTGGTCATCACCGCCAGGTCAATCGCCGAAACACTGGCCACCGGCACCCGCACCGCCGAGGCCTCGATCCTCCCGGCAATCTCGGGCAGCACCAGATCGAGCAGCCGCTGGGCGCTGGTGCTGGTCGGAACCATCGACAGCGCCGCGGCCCGGCTGCGTGCGAAATCGCCGCCTGCCGCATCAACCGTGGGCTGGCTGCCCGTATAACAGTGCACCGTGGTCATCGAGCCGGTCACGACCCCCCAGTTGCGCTCGATCAGCGCCACCAGCGGCGCCAGCGCATTGGTGGTGCACGAGGCGTTGGAGACGATCCGCTGCGACGCCGCGAGCCCGGCCTCGTTCGCGCCCAGCACGACGGTGAAATCCGCCGCCTGCGATGGCCCCGATACCAGCACCCGCTTAGCTCCGGCGACAAGGCCGCGCGCCGCCACTGCGAGCGCATCGGCCCGCCCGGTGCATTCCATCACTACGTCAACGCCGGTCAGATCAGGCCCGGAAATGTCGGCAGCCCGATGCAGGGCAATCGCCCGCCCATCGACCACCAGCGCGCCCGCTGTCAGCGCAACCGTGCCGCGCCATGGGCCGAACACCGAGTCGTATTCGAACAGATAGGCGCACATCTCGGGTGCAGCGATGTCGTTGATCCCGACGATCTCGATTTCCGGCCAGCCACCCAATGCTGCCGCTCGCAGCACCGACCGCCCGATCCGCCCGAAACCATTGATGAAAACCCGCATCGCCCTATCCCTTGGTGCAGGGCGCAGACAAAGCACAGAGCGCAGCCGGGTTCAATGGCCTGGCGGAGCTGCGGGCGCGCGGCCAACCGCACTCAGGTTTCAGCGCCGCGCATACATGTCGTCGTAGCGGATAATGTCGTCTTCGCCCAGATAGCTGCCGGTTTGGACTTCGATCAGCACCATGTCGAGCTTGCCGGGGTTTTCCAGCCGGTGCCGCGCGCCAAGCGGGATATGGACCGATTGGTTTTCACCGATCAGGGCCACCGAATCGCCGATCGTGACCCGCGCCGTGCCGACCACGACGATCCAGTGCTCGGCGCGGTGCTGATGGCTTTGCAGGCTCAGCGCGGCACCGGGCTTGACCACAATGCGCTTGACCTGAAAGCCCTCGCCGATCACCAGGCTTTCAAACCAGCCCCAGGGGCGGTGATCGACGGGAAACGACTCGGCTTGCCTTGCGTCGCCGGTCTTGAGCATGGCGACCGCCTGCCTGACACGCTGGGCGTCGGATTTGTGCGCCACCAGCACCGCGTCCGGCATGGCCACGGCGATGATATCTTCGAGCCCGATGCCGACCAGTTCCAGCCCCGGCGTCTCGGACCTGAGCAGCGTGCCCTGGCAGTCGATCGCAATGGCATGGGTGGAGGTGACATTTCCGGCGCCATCAGGCCCGCTTTCCCGCCAGACCGCATCCCAGCCGCCAAGGTCGGACCAGCCCGCGCCAAACGGCATCACGGCCAGATTGGCGGCGCGTTCCATGATGGCATAGTCGATCGAGATATCATCGACCGTGGCCCATGGTTTCGCGGCAAGGCGGGTGAAGCCCAGGTCGTTTTGCGCCTGCGCTACCGCGACACCAACCCCGGCAATCAGGCCGGGCGCGTGGGCCTCGAAAGCGGCGATGATGGCGCGCACCGAAAACAGAAAAATGCCGGCATTCCAAAGAAAATTCTTCGCTGCCAGCATCTGCATCGCCCGCTCGGCATCCGGTTTTTCAACAAACCGCGCCAGGGGCTGGGGTTCAGCCGCCCCCGGATCCGCGCCCGCCGCCAGTTCAAGCCAGCCATAGCCGGTCTCGGGGCGCAGCGGCGGGGTGCCGAATGTCACCAGATCACCCGCCACGGCGCGCGCCGTCGCGGCAGCTACGGCGGTGCGGAAGGCGGCGGCGTCGGGGACCAGGTGATCCGATGGCACCACCAGCATCACCGCCGCGGGGTCTTGCGCCTTCAGCCACAGCGCGGCGGCCAGCACGGCGGGCGCGGTGTTGCGACCCGCGGGCTCGATCAGAATGGCCCGCGCCGCCGTCTCGATCGCGGCAAGCTGCTCGGTCACGATAAAGCGGAACGGGTCCGCGGTGACCACCACCGGGGGCGCAAGTCCCGCGCCCGACAAACGCCGCGCCGCGGCCTGAAACAGGCTTTCCTCGCCCATTAGGCGCGCGAACTGCTTAGGATAGCTTTTGCGCGACACCGGCCAGAGCCGGGTGCCAGAGCCACCGCACAGGATGACCGGGTGGATGGTGGGGTGGGGCAAGATGCGCCTCCCGATCGATTGTTTCAGTTGCATTTTCAAGATAATGTCACGTCAGGCACAATGAAGATCGCGGCATTGTCAAGGACCTCAGGGTAGTGGCACAATGTCGGAAGCCACAAGCAGAAATCGCGCGCTTGCCACAGCGCGGCCTTGAATCCGACACGTGCTGCGGGTGGTATGGCGCGGTTGGCCTGTGCATGATCGGACGTGACGATGACCCTCAAGACGCCCTGCAATATCCGCCCGGTCCGGGCATCCGACTTTGAGCAGTGGCACGCCCTTTGGCATGCCTATCTCGAATTCTACCACACCACCCTGCCCGAGGCGGTTTTCCAATCCACCTTTGGGCGTCTGCTGGCAGCAGACTCGGGGATGCACGGGCTGCTGGCCGAGCGCGGCGATCAGGCGGTCGGGCTGGTGCATTACATCTTTCATCCGACCTGCTGGAAGGTGGAACCGGTCTGCTACCTGCAAGACCTGTTCACCCTGCCGCAGGCGCGTGGCCAAGGGGTGGCGCGGGCGCTGATCGAGGCGGTTTACGCGGCCGCCGATGCGGCCGGCGCGCCGACCGTCTATTGGCTGACAGCGGAAAACAATTACCCCGGGCGGATGCTTTATGATCGGGTCGGCACCCGCACCCCCTTCATCAAATACGCCCGACCGGTCTGACATGCGCACATTGAAACTGCTGGTGCTGTGCACCCTGACCGCCTGCGCTCCGAAGGCCGACCCCGAGGTGACGATGCGCGCCGCCTCGCCTGCGACGCTGCTGGATCTGCCGGCGATGAAAACCTTTGGCCCGGCCCGGGTGCCACACCCGGGCCGGGCCAACGGCGAGATCGCGCAGGATTTCCTTGATCTCGAATTTCGCATGGAAAGCGGTCGCCCGCTTGCGGTGTTCTCGCGTTTCGAGACCCCGATCACCGTCGCCCTGCGCGGCGCCGTGCCCGCCACCGCCCCCACCGATCTTGCCGCGCTGATCGGGCGGTTGCGCGCCGAGGCCGGGATCGATCTGCGCCAGACCACCGGAGCTGCCGCCATCACCTTCGAGTTTCTGCCCCGCGACGCGATCCGCGCAACCTTTGCCAATGTAGCCTGTTTCGTGGTGCCGGGGGTTTCAAGCTGGGCCGGATATCGCGCCGCGCAGGGCGCGGCCAAGCTTGATTGGGGCACCGTCACCGCGCGCGAAACGGTGGCGATCTTTCTGCCCTCGGATACCAGCCCGCAAGAGGTGCGCGACTGTCTGCACGAAGAGTTGGCGCAGGCGATGGGGCCGCTCAACGATCTCTACAGCCTGTCGGATTCGGTGTTCAACGATGACAATTTCCACACCGTCCTGACCGGCTTCGACATGCTGATCCTGCGCCTGCACTACGCGCCGGAACTGCACAGCGGCATGACCCGGGCGGAAGTCGCCGCCCGCCTGCCTGCGCTGCTGGCGCGGCTCAACCCCGCAGGCCAGCATCCCGGCACCAAGCCCGCCGATGCCACCCCGCGCGGCTGGATCTCCGCGATCGAAACCGCACTGGGGGCCGGGGCGCCGGCGCGGGTGCGGCGCGCCGGGGCGGCTCAGGCGCTGGCGATTGCGCGCCGTCAGGGCTGGCACGACAGCCGCCTTGCCCTAAGTCTGTTCGCGCATGGCCGGTTGAGCATTGGCATCGATCCGACCGCCGCCGTGACTGCCTTGGCCGAGGCCGCGCGCCTTTACCGCAGCCTGCCCGAAGGCGGCATTCACGCCGCGCATGTCGATATGCAACTGGCCGCCCTTGCCCTTTCGCGCGGCGATGTGGCGCTGGCACTGGCGCTGGCGGATCAGGCGATCCCGGTGGTGATGGCGGCGCAGAATGCCGCCCTGCTGGCAACCTTGCTGATGGTCAAGGCGGAGGCCCTGTCGGCCATGGGCCGCAGCACCGAGTCGGCGGCGCTGCGGCTCGACAGTCTGGGCTGGGCGCGCTATGGTTTCGGGCCGGAAGCAGTGGTGCGGGCGCGGATGTCCGAAATCGGCGCGCTGCGGTCGGGTGATCTGCCGGGCTGACCGCAGGCTCGGGGCCGCAAGCCGGGGGGGGCCGCGATGTTTCTTGCCTTCTTCCAGACCCTGCGGCAGGTCGGCGTTCCGGTCAGTCTGCGCGAATATCTGGCGTTTCTGCAAGGCATGGCGGCAGGTCTGGTGACCTATGATGTCGATGGTTTCTACCACCTTGCCCGCACCGCGATGGTCAAGGACGAGCGCCACCTCGACCGCTTTGATCGCGCCTTTGCCGCCAGCTTTCAGGGGCTCGGGTCGATCACCGCCGCGCAGGTTCTTGCCGCGCTTGATCTGCCGCCTGCCTGGCTGGAAAAGCTGGCGGAGCGGCATCTGACCGAAGCCGAGAAGGCAGAAATCGCGGCGCTTGGCGGCTTTGACGCCCTGATTGCCACCCTGCGCCAGCGCCTGGCCGAGCAGCAGGGTCGCCATCAGGGCGGCTCGAAATGGATCGGCACGGCGGGCACCTCGCCGTTCGGGGCTTGCGGCTATAACCCCGAAGGGGTGCGCATCGGTCAGGACCGCTCGCGTCACGGCCGCGCCGTCAAGGTCTGGGACCAGCGCGCGTTTCGCGACCTTGACGACCAAATTGAACTTGGCACCCGCAGCCTCAAGCTTGCGCTGCGCCGCTTGCGGCAATGGGCGCGTGACGGGGCCGAGCACGAGCTTGATCTGGACGCCACCATCCGCGCCACCGCCGACCACGGCTGGCTTAACGTGCAGACCAGGCCCGAGCGGCGCAATGCCGTCAAGGTGCTGCTGTTTCTCGATGTCGGGGGGTCGATGGAGCCTTACGTGCGGGTGATGGCGGAACTCTTTTCCGCCGCCCGCGCCGAATTCAAACACCTGATCCCCTTCTATTTTCACAACTGCCTTTACGAGGGGGTGTGGCGCGACAATGCCCGCCGCCACGACGCGCAGACCCCGACCGCCGAGGTGCTGCGCCGTTATGGCGCGGGCTACAAATGCATCTTCGTGGGTGACGCGCAGATGTCGCCCTTTGAAATCCTGCAACCGGGTGGTGCGGTCGAGCACTGGAACCCCGAATCCGGGCAGGTCTGGCTGATGCGGGCCTGCGCCCAATGGCCTGACCATCTGTGGATCAACCCGACCCCCGAAAACTGGTGGGAGCAGACCGAATCCACCCGGCTGATTCGTGGCATCCTTGGCGGTCGGATGGTGCCGATGACGCTGGCCGGAATCGGGCGCGGCATTCGGGAACTGGGGCGGTGAGGCGGGCACAAAAGTTATCGCTCCCACCTTCACGCGCCAGAAGATCGGGGCCATATCCCTGACATGCTGAAGCTCGCGCCCCTGCTGCTGGCTATCCTTTACGCGCTGGCGATGTATCGCTTTTCGGTCTGGCGCACCCTCAAGACGCTGGACCGGCAGTCGCATCCCCTTGATGCGCCCGCCATCACCCGCCTGACCGAACGAATGGCCGCCGCACTTGATCTGCCGCAGATCAGGGTCGCGGTCTATGAAGTCGATCCGGTCAACGGCCTGGCCGCCCCCGATGGCCGGATTTTTCTAACAAGGGGATTTGTGCAAGAATACCGCGGCGGGCAGGTGACGGCGGAAGAAATCGCCTCGGTCATCGCGCACGAGCTGGGGCATGTGGCGCTGGGCCATAGTCGGCGGCGGATGATTGACTTCACCGGGCAGAACGCGGTTTTCGTCGTGCTGTCGGCGCTGCTGAACCGCTTTCTGCCGGTCATCGGTATCTGGATCGCCAATGCGATCACCACCGCCCTTGCCGCCCGGCTGTCGCGGCGTGACGAAAACGAGGCCGACGCCTATGCCAGCGCGCTGCTGGTCAAGGCCGGGATCGGCACCGCGCCGCAAAAGTCGCTGTTTCGCAAGCTTGAGGCACTGAGCGGCACCCATGGTGCCGGTGTGCCCGCCTGGCTGCTGAGCCACCCCAGGGCGGCCGAGCGCATCGCCGCCATCGAGGCACGCGAGAACCGCTGGGATCAGCCGACCTGAACCGCTTTTGCCAGCCGGTTCAGCCGGGCGCGGCGCAGCAGGGCGGGCAGGCCCTGTGGCTGGCCCGCCAGCGCTTCGGCCTTGGCGCGAACCGTTTCCAGCACCCCGGCCATGGCATCAGGATGATGCGACCACAGCTCCCACACGAAGCCGTCGGGGTCGCGCCGCACCAGCCCCTCGGCGGCCAGAACATGGCGTGGAAAGTCGGCGGCGTTATAGGTCAGGATCGCGTCGGCGCTGCCCGCAATCGCCACCGCCAGCACATGTGTGTCGTTGTCATCAGGCAATTTCAGGCGCCGCTCGATACCGGGCGCAGGCGCAAGACTGGCGCGCGGAAAGGCGGCTCGGGTCAGCGCCACCTCGGTGCGCGCCTGCGCTGCGGCGGCAGGGCCGAGCTTGGCGGTGGCGCGGGCCCATTCCTCGAGGATGCGCTCGGACCACAGCGGGGTGTAAAGCCCCACACTGGCCGCCCCGAGCAGAATCTCGCGCAGGATCGGCGGGTAAAGCACGCAGGCGTCGAGGATGACCCTCATCCATCCAGCCGGAAGAACAGCGCCTTGAGATAGCCCGTCTCGGCAAGCTGCGGCAGAAGTGGGTGGTCCGGCCCGGCGAAGCCGGTGTGCAGCAGTTGTGCCCGTCGCCCACCGCGCCCGATGCCGCGGCCGCAGGCATTGCGAAAGGCGGCAAGATCAACCGCGTGGCTGCACGAGCACAATCCCAGATAGCCGCCGGGGGCGACCAGGGGGGCCGCCAGCCGCGCCAGCCGTTCATAAGCGCGCAAACCCGCCTCGACCGCCGCTTTCGCGGGCGCGAAGGCGGGCGGATCGCAGATCACCAGATCGAAGCTTGCCCCTTCCAGCGCCAGCGCCTCGAGCACCGCAAAGGCGTCGCCCTGCCGGGTGGTGAAGCGGTCCGCCACCCCAGCCGCAACCGCCCCCTGTTCGGCCAGCACCAGCGCCGGGGCCGAGCCATCGACCGCCAGCACCGATTGCGCCCCGCCCGCCAGCGCCGCCAGCCCGAAGCCGCCGACATGAGCGAACATGTCAAGCACCCGCGCGCCGCGCGCCAGCGCCTTGGCAAAGGCGTGGTTCGAGCGTTGGTCAAGGAAAATGCCGGTCTTCTGCCCGCTCAGCACATCGGCCAGATAGGTGGCGCCATTCATCGCCACCTTGATCGGCCCCGCCACCGCGCCGCGCAGCACCAGGGTTTCCTCGGTCAACCCTTCCAGCCCGCGCGCCCGCCCGGTGCCGTTTTTCACCACGTTGGCGACCCCGGTCACCGCCACCAGCGCCGCCACCAGCGGCTCGAGATGGCGCTCGGCCCATGCGGCATTGGGCTGGATCACCGCCGTGTCGCCAAAGCGGTCGATCACCACGCCAGGCAGACCGTCGGCCTCGGCATGGATCAGCCGGTAGCAGGGGGTATCATAAAGCCGCTCGCGCAGCGTCAGCGCCCGCGCAATGCGGGCGGCAAACCAGGCCTCGTCGATCACCGCGGCCGGATCAGGATCCAGCACCCGCGCGATGATTTTTGAGGCGTTGTTGACGGTCACCAGCGCCAGCGCGCGGCGGTCGGCGTCTGCAAGCACCGCCAGCGCCCCCGCCACCAGCGCCTGGGTGCGCCGGTCGGTCACCAGCTCGTCGGCATAGACCCACGGAAAGCCGTGCCTTATGGCGCGGGCCTCGGCCTTGGGTTTCAACCGGACAACGGGAAGATCGGGGCGGGGCATGTGCAAGGAGGAGGGAGTCATACCCCCTCCTACCCCATTCGGGCGCCACCAGAAAGAGCCTGGTCAGTCGGTTACCGCCAGCGGCGACAGGATCAGATCGTTTTCCCGCCGCGAGGTCGCCACGGCATCCGGCATCGGCAGCAACACCGGCGCAACCAGCTCTTGCGTGGCGACCTGGCGCAGATGCTCGACAATAACCACCCGCTGGGTGTGCCCGGCCTGATCCTCGGCAATCGCCCGCGCCCCGCCCGAGGCCGGAATATCGGCCGAGACCCGGCGCGGACCGTCGATCACCAGCCCGGTTTCCGCATCGCGCACCGTCAGATAGAACTTCAGCGAATGAGTGCCGCCCACGGTGTAGCGGGTTTTCTCGGTCAGCGCGTGAAACCGCACCACCTCGATTTCGACAATTACCTTGCGGCCCGAGTCCATGCCGATCGTGCCCTGACCGAAGGCCTCGGCAAAGATCGACTGCACCTGGCTGTAGCGATCGCCGATCGGATCACCCCGCCACACGATATCGGCAATCGGGTAAAAGACGTTGGCCTCCGAGACCCGCAGCGTGCGCGGCACATCGACGCGGATCTCGGTGACATCATAGCGCGGCACCTGTGCCACCAGGGCGACCTGATCCTGGGTCGCGACCGACAGATCAAGTCCCTCGATCAGACTGTTGCGCGAAGCCGGCTCCATCGAGGCACAGGCTCCAAGCCCCAGCATCAACCCCAGTGCCGTGATCAGGCGAAATCCGTTCATCATCTTACCCTCCGGAGATTCTCCCCATGGTCGACAGGATCGTGATGCGTGGAAAATATGGCTGAAATGCGAAAACCCCGGAGCATTTCCGGGGCTTTCATATCCGTGTAAGACGCGAGGGATGGCGCTTGCGCGGCCCTCAGACCCCGTGCGCCAGGGCCTGCGTGCCGTGATGGCGACCGAATTGCGCCTTGAGCCAGCGCCCCATGGCCACCAGACCGTCGTGTAGCGCTACGGCCCGCAAGCGGTGCGCCTCGGCCTCGGCGGCTGCGACATCAATCCGACCGTCGGGCAGAACGAAATTCATTTGAACAACCGATCCCATGACCGTGATCCTTTCATCAGGCTTGTTGGTTGAGGCTTATTTAGGACGTGCAACCCCGCCTCACCAGCAATGCAATGTGCAGTCCCGCCATGCACGGGCTGCATGATTGCGGGACTCCTGCGCTGGACACCGCCTGCCCCGCGGGTCAAGCTGCCGGGTGCCAGATGACATAGACGACATACAGGCAAACAGGGCGATTGTTAGCGCTAACTTGAGGTGCTAAACCACCCCGGCAACAGGATCGGAGTCGCGCCATGACGCTCAACCGCACCATCACCCGGGTGACCGACCGCATCCGCGCCCGCTCGCAAGACCGCCGCGGGGCCTATCTCGAGCGGCTGGCGCAGGCGGCCAGCGCGGGCCCGGCGCGGGGCCATCTGGCCTGCGGCAATCAGGCCCATGCCTATGCCGCGATGGGGCAGGACAAGGCCGCGCTGGCCGCCGCCCGCGCCCCCAACCTTGCCATCGTCACCGCCTACAACGACATGCTGTCGGCGCATCAGCCTTACGAGGCCTACCCCGAGCTGATCCGCGCCGCCGCCCGCCGTGCCGGAGCCACCGCCCAGGTCGCAGGCGGGGTGCCCGCGATGTGCGATGGCGTGACTCAGGGCCAGGCCGGGATGGAGGTCTCGCTGTTCTCGCGCGACGTGATCGCCTTGGCGGCAGCGGTGGCGCTGTCGCACAACACCTTTGACGCGGCGCTGTTCCTTGGCGTTTGCGACAAGATCGTGCCCGGCCTGATCATCGCCGCGGCGAGCTTCGGTCACCTGCCGGCGGTGTTCGTGCCCGCCGGGCCGATGACCTCGGGCCTGCCCAACGACGAGAAATCCAAGGTGCGAAACGCCTTTGCCAGTGGCGAGGTCGGGCGCGAGGCGCTGATGGCGGCGGAAATGGCCAGCTATCACGGCCCCGGCACCTGCACCTTCTACGGCACCGCCAACACCAACCAGATGCTGATGGAATTCATGGGGATGCACTTGCCCGGTGCGAGCTTCGTGAACCCCGGCACCCCGTTGCGCGAGGCCCTGACCGACGCCGCCGTCAGCCGCGCCACCGCGATCACCGCGCTTGGCAACGATTTCCGCCCGGTGGGAGAGCTGCTGGACGAGCGTGCCTTCGTCAACGGTCTGGTCGGGCTGATGGCTACCGGCGGCTCGACCAACCTGGTGCTGCACCTGCCCGCCATGGCGCGAGCGGCGGGCATCGTGCTCGAGTTGCAGGATTTCGCCGATATTTCGGAAGTTGTGCCGCTGATGGCCAAGGTCTATCCCAACGGCATGGCCGACGTGAACGCCTTTCATGCCGCCGGCGGGGTGAGCTACATGATCGGCGAGCTGCTCGACGCCGGGTTGCTGCACCCGGATGCGCGCACCATCGCGGGCGACGGGCTGGCGCTCTACCGCAATGAGCCGAAGCTGCGCGACGGTCGCCTGAGCTGGGAGCCGGGGGCGGGCCGCAGCCTCAACGACCGCATCCTGCGCCCGGTTGCTGCGCCGTTTCAGCCCTCGGGCGGGCTGAAACAGCTTGCCGGCAACCTTGGCCGTGGCGTGATCAAGGTCTCGTCGGTCGCCCCCGACCGCCATGTGATCGAGGCCCCGGCGCGCATCTTCCATGGTCAGGACGAGGTGAAAGCCGCCTTCAAGGCAGGCGAGTTCACCTCGGACGTGGTGGTGGTGGTGCGGTTTCAGGGGCCGCAGGCCAATGGCATGCCGGAACTGCACGCGCTGACGCCAACCCTTTCGGTGTTGCAGGACCGCGGCCTGCGGGTGGCGCTGGTTACCGACGGGCGGATGTCGGGGGCTTCGGGCAAGGTGCCCGCCGCGATCCACGTCTCGCCCGAGGCCGCCTGCGGCGGAGCGTTGGCGCGGCTGCGCGATGGCGATATCATCCGGCTGGACGCCAACGCCGGAACCTTGTCGGTGGTGGCCAAGGATTTCGACGCCCGGCCCCCGGTGGTGGTGGATCTTTCGGCCAACCTGACGGGCAACGGGCGCGAGTTGTTCGAGGCGTTCCGCCGCAACGTCGGCCCTTCGACCGATGGCGCGGGGGTGGTGGTCTGACACGGTGCTGCAATAAAAAGGAACTTCTGGCCTTCGGCGAGGATATCTTAACCAGTAAGAAACTATTCCGAATGAGAGTGCTGATGCGGTACCGGCGGGGACGCCGATCACCGCCCAGTGAGAAAGCGCTCTGTCTCCCCCGTGTAAACGGCCCGAGGCAGGGCGCAGCTCAGGTTCCGATAACTGCTACCCATTTCTTGCTGGCCCAAATTTCCCCGCCGGAGGCGTTCTGACTCGCAGCAATCCCGTCCCTTGGCGAAAGGTTCTTCCCATGACCCCTGCTGAACAATCCCGCCGCGCCGCCGAAATCTGCCGCCTTGCGCCAGTGGTGCCGGTGCTGGTGATTGATGCGCTGGCCGATGCCGCGCTGCTGGCAAGGGCGCTGGTGGCGGGGGGGTTGCCAGCGCTTGAGGTGACGCTGCGCACCCCGGTGGCGCTTGATGCCATTCGCGCAATGGCGGAAGTGCCGGGCGGGGTGGTGGGGGCCGGCACCCTGCTGACCCCGGCCGATGTCAGGGCGGCCAAGGCGGCGGGGGCTACGTTCGGGGTCTCGCCGGGCGCCACGCCGCGCCTGCTCGATGCCTGCGGCGAATACGATCTGCCGCTGCTGCCGGGGGCAGCCACCGCCAGCGAGGTGATGGCGCTGCTCGAATTGGGCTATACCGTGCAGAAGTTCTTTCCGGCCGAGCAGGCGGGCGGGGCGGCGTATCTGCGGTCGATCGGGGCGCCGATCCCGCAGGTTTCCTTCTGCCCGACCGGCGGCATCAGCCTGAAGAATGCGCGCGATTATCTCGGGCTGGCCAATATCCTGTGCGTCGGCGGCAGTTGGGTGGCCCCCAAGGCGCTGGTGGCAAAGGGCGACTGGGCCGGGATCACGACTTTGGCGCGCGAGGCGGCGGCGTTGAGCAGGTAGCGCGGCCTTGCTTCAGCCGCGCCCGGTTCGACCCATGCGCCCGCCCTTGCGCCTGGGCGCGTCGGGTTCTGCCAGCCCGGACTGCATCACCCCGCTCATCGGATGGTCGGGTCGGGTGATGGCATATTGGGCGATCAGCACGGCCAGGGCTTCGGGCACCGATCGCCCGACCGGCAGGCTCAGCACCCAATCGACGAAGATCGAGCGGCATTCGCGCAGGGTGATGCCGTCGATCGCATAGCTTTCGCGCACCAGCCCCTTGGGGTCTGCCTCGTCGAGATCCATCACGCGGCTCCTTTCGCCTGATTCAGCCGTGCCGTGATTACGGCAGCTGCCACCGTAACGGCGGCATCGAGGCGCGATGACACCTCGGCCCCATCCGCAGCGCCTGCTTCCCGGATCAGGAACGCCCTGCCGCCCGACCCCAGTCGCTCGGGGTCCGCCGTGCCGTCGGTCAGCAGCCGTGTTCCGGCCTGCAAACGCCAGCACAGCCTGTAGGTCGCGAGCAACGCGGTCTCGTCGGTTTGCGACAGAAACCCGCCGCGAACGCCGGCGTGAAGCTGCGCTTCGACCCGGCGCGCCGGATCGGCCAGCGACAGCGCCGCGGTCTGCGCCAGAAGCTCGATGTCCATAAGCCGCCCGGGGCCGTTCTTGGCCTCCCAATCGCCGGTCGCGGGCTTGGCCGTCTGTATCCGCGCGCGCATCTCGGCCACGTCGGCCAGCACCGATGCTCCCCGCCCCTTGGCGGCGAGCACCTCGCGCCGGAACACCTCGACCTCTGCACCCAGCGCCGCCAGCCCGGACAGCGGGCGGGCGCGGGTCAGGGCAAGGTGTTCCCAGGTCCAGGCTTCGGTCATCTGGTAAGCCCGGAATGCGTCGATCGAGGTTGCCACCGGCCCTTTGCGCCCCGAGGGACGCAGCCGCATGTCAACCTCGTAAAGACTGCCTTCGGCCATCGGCGCGGTCAGCGCCGTCACCAGAGCCTGGGTCAGGCGCGCGTAATAGGGGCGGGTGGCCAGCGGACGCGGGCCGCTACTGGTCTCGACCCCGGCGGCATCATAGATCACGATCAGATCGAGGTCGGAGGCGGCGTTCAGCCGCCCGGCGCCCAGGCTGCCCATGCCCATCACCAGCGCACCGCGACCGGGGGCTGCGCCGTGCTTGCGGGCGAACTCTGCTGCTACCACCGGCCACAGGGCGGCCAGCACGGCATCGGCCAGATCGGCATACATCTTGCCCGCTTCGAAAGCGTCGATCAGCCCGCGCAGGTGATGCACGCCGACCCGGAAGTGCCATTCCTTCATCCAGCGCCGGGCCGCATCGAGCTTGAGCTCGTAATCGCCTTCCTCGGCCAGCCGCTCGTCAAGCTGCGCTGCCAGTGCCGCCCCGCCCGGCCAGGGCGCGAAAAATGAGCCGCCGATCACCGCATCCAGCACCGCCGCGTTGCGCGCCAGGTAGCGCGCCAGAACCGGCGTGGTGGCGGCGATATCGACGATCAGATCGACCAGTTGCGGGTTGGCTTCGAACAGCGAGAAGATCTGCACCCCCGAAGGCAGCCCGGCCAGAAACCCGTCAAACGCGACCAGCGCCTCGTCGGGGTTGGCGGCGCGACCGAGACTTTTGAGCAGCACCGGCCGCAGGCGGCGGAAAATCGCCACCGCGCGCTCGGAGCGCAGCGCCGGGTAACTGTTCCAGCCCTCGACAATTCGCTGCGCCGATTCCGACAGTGGCGGGCCGTCTTCGGCCTCGCCAGGGGCAAAGAAGCCTTCGGTCAGGCGGTCGGTGCGCTCCAGCCGGTCGAGTAGTGCCGCGCGAAACGCGCCGACATCCGCCTCGCCGCAGAAATGGGCAATCCGCGCCACCCCTTCGGCACTGGCGGGCATCGCGTGGGTCTGGGCGTCGGCCACCATCTGCAAGCGGTGCTCGATCTCGCGATGGGCGCGGTAAAGGGCGCTTAGTTCCTGCGCCACCTCGGGCGGGATCCAGCCACTCGACGCCAGCGCCGTGAGCCCGCCCACGGTGGTGCGGTCACGCAGGCCGGGATCACGCCCGCCCGCGATCAACTGCCGGGTCTGGGTGAAGAACTCGATCTCGCGGATCCCGCCGACCCCAAGCTTCAGGTTATGGCCCTCGATCACAATCGGCCCGTGCAACCCGCGATGATCGCGGATCCGCAGGCGCATGTCGTGGGCATCCTGGATCGCCGCGAAATCAAGGTGCTTGCGCCACACGAACGGGGTCAGGGTTTTCAGAAACCGCGCCCCCGCCGCCAGATCGCCGCCGCAGGGCCGGGCCTTGATGTAGGCCGCGCGTTCCCAGGTCCGCCCGACGCTTTCGTAATAGGCTTCCGCCGCCCCCATCGCCAGGCACACCGGCGTCACCGCCGCATCCGGGCGCAGCCGTAGATCGGTGCGAAAGACATAGCCCTCGCCGGTCAGATCCGAGAGCAACGCCGTCAACCGGCGGGTGACGCGGATGAAGGCGGCGCGGGCCTCGCGCCAGTCGGCGCCATAGCGGGTTTCGTCGAACAGGCAGATCAGGTCGATGTCGGATGAATAGTTAAGCTCGCGCGCGCCCATCTTGCCCATCGCCAGCACCACCATGCCGGCGGCGGTGGCGGCGTCCTGTCTCTGCTGGCCCGGCAGCTTGCCGCGCCGGATCTCGTCACCCACCAGGTGCTGCAACACCAGATCGACCGCCCGGTCGGCCAGTTGCGTCAGCGCCCCGGTCACGGTCTCGAGCGGCCAGACCCCGCCCAGATCGGCCAACGCGGTCAGCAGCGCCACCCGGCGCTTGGCAATGCGCAGGCCGGGGCCAAGAGCTTCAAAGCTCAGGTCGGCCAGCGCAGTTAGCGCCGCGGCCAGCGCGGCCTCGGGTGCCCCCGCCAACGCCGAGCGCAGCCAGTCCGCGTCGCGCCCCATCAGCCCGCGCAGATAGGGGCTGCACCCGGCGGTGCCGATCAGCAGCGCGACCAGCTCGGGCGGCAGATCGGCAAAGGCGCGGCCGGCATCCGCCCCGGCCGCGCGATCAAAAGCGATAGGCTGGCGGGTCAGACGACTGGCGAAGGCGGCATGGGTCATGGCGCCAGCATGGCGGCACCGGCCGGGGCGGTCAACCGGCCTCTGGAAAGGGGTTGCGGCGGTGCGGCGGCGGGGCAATATCATCCGCGAAGGAGACCCGTGATGAGCAAAAGCCTGGCCCGAGTGAAAGCCGCCCTGCACGCCGCTGGTATCACCGACAGCGTGATGGAAATGCCAAGCGAGACCCGCACCGCCCAGCAGGCGGCCGATGCCGCGGGCTGCGCGCTGGATCAGATCGTGAAATCAATCGTGTTTCGCGGCGAGTCGAGTGGCCAGTTGCGGCTGTTTCTGACGGCGGGCGGCAATCAGGTCTGCCCCGCCAAGGCCAGCGCGCTTGCGGGCGAGGCTCTGGGGCGGGCCGATGCCGATGCGGTGCGCGCCACCACCGGCTTTGCCATCGGCGGGGTTGCCCCGGTCGGCCACCTGACCCCGCTTCCGACCTGGTTCGATCCGCGCCTGATCAGCTTTCCCGTGGTCTGGGCCGCGGCGGGCACTCCTCGCCATATCTTTGCGCTCTCCCCCGAGGTGCTGCGCCGCCTGACGGGTGCGACGCTGGCCGATTTCGTCAAATAGACAGCACATCGCCGCGGTCGCCGGTCTATGTAAAAATCTTTAACATGCCCCCTTGAACCCAAGGCGCGCGGTTACGATCTTGTGCATGTGAAACACATTCACATCGAACCGCAACCGCAAACCGGAGACTGCCGCATGTCCACCGCCACTTCTTCTGCCGCCCTCGGCGGCTTCACCACTTGGCCGCGTCGGGCCGAGGCTTGGCTTGACGGCCGCGGCAAGGCCGCCTGGATCGCCGTAATGGTGATCGGGTTCATCGCCTTCTGGCCAATCGGCCTTGCCCTTCTGGCTTACATGATCTGGAGCAAACGCATGTTCAACCGCACCGCCTGTGCCTCTCGTCACTTCGCGCGCCACGGCTGTGGCGCCGCCACCAGCAGCGGCAACTCGGTGTTCGATGCCTACAAGGCCGAAACCCTGCGCCGCCTCGAAGACGAACAAGCCGCGTTCGAGGCCTTCCTGCAACGCCTGCGCGACGCCAAGGACAAATCCGAGTTCGACGCCTTCATGGATGATCGCGCCAAGGCAGCACGCCCCGCCCCCGAGGCACCCCTGGCGGCCGGATACTGATCCGGCCTAACACTCTCACCGGCCCAAATATCCCACGAGGGTCCAGGGGTGTGAAACCCCTGGCCTCCACTTGCCGCACGAGATGGCTTGGCGGTGGCGGGATCGCTTGCTAACCTGTGGCCTGATCACTGCCAAGGCCGGTCATGCGCCACACCCTTCCCTTCGCGCCGCAGTTCTACGTCACCGCCCCGCAATCCTGTCCCTATCTTGACGGGCGGATGGAGCGCAAGCTGTTCACCTCGTTGCAGGGAGAGCACGCGCAAAAGCTCAACGACATGCTCTCGAAGCAGGGCTTCCGGCGCTCGCAGAACGTGCTCTACCGCCCGACCTGCGCCGAATGCTCGGCCTGCCTGTCGGCCCGCATCCGGGTTGCCGATTTCATTGCCTCGCGCACCCAAAGGCGGATCGCGCGGCGCAACAGCGCCCTGCGGCGCAATGCCACCAGCCCCTGGGCCACGGAGGCGCAGTTCACGCTGTTCCGCCGCTACCTCGATCACCGCCACGCCGACGGCGGGATGGCCGACATGGATTTCTTCGAGTTTTCCGCGATGATCGAGGAAACCCCGATCCGCTCGCGGGTGATCGAATACACCCGCCCGGCCGGGCCCCACGAGACCGACCGCCCGCTGTCGGCGGTGTGCCTGACTGATGTCTTCGACGACGGCCTGAGCATGGTTTATTCTTTCTACGATCCCGATCTGGTGGCGCACTCGTTAGGCACCTACCTGATCCTCGATCACATCGAGATCGCGCGCGAGGCCGGCCTGCCCTACGTCTATCTTGGCTACTGGGTGCCCGGCAGCCGCAAGATGGGCTACAAATCCGGGTTCTCGGCGCTCGAGGTCTACAAGGGCGGGCAGTGGCGTGACATCGGCAACCCCGCCGACCATCAAGCCGAGCTGCACCCGCTGTCGGTCGATCCGATCGCCGAACAGGTGGCGCGCATCAGCCTGCCCGATACCAGGGTGCCGCGCGCCTGACGCCTCCCTTACATCTTGGTCCAAATATCCCCGCCGGAGGCGCCGGGCCGATCAGCCCGGCTTCAGTTTGCCAGCAGCATCGGCACGATGGTCACGATGGCCGGGAACAGCCACAGGATGCCCAGCATCAGAACCTGAAGCACCACGAAGGGCATGATACCGTAGTAGATATGCGCCGTCGTCACCGTGGCCGGGGCAACGCCGCGCAGGTAGAACAGGGCAAAACCGAACGGCGGCGTCAGGAAGCTGGTTTGCAGGTTCACTGTGATCATGATCGTGACCCAGCTCGGGTCCATGGTGCCGCCGTAGATCACCGGGCCGACGATCGGCACGACGATGTAGATGATTTCGAGAAAATCGAGCACGAACCCAAGCAGGAACAGCACCAGCATCACGATCACGAAGGCCGTGGCCTCGGAATCGAAGCTGCGCAGGAAATCCTGGATATACTGCTCGCCGCCGAAGCTGATCAGGACCAGGTTCAGGATCTGGCTGCCAATCAGAATGGCGAACACCATCGAGGTGATCTTGGTGGTCTCGCGCACCACCGGGGTCAGCACATGATGACGCCACAGCAGCCAGCACGCATAAAGCAGGCCGAACATCATGAAGGAATAGGCACCCTGCGCCACCACGAAAGCGATCCACTGCTCGGTCGTGGCCTCGCCGACCCCGACCCGCAGATCGAAGTTGATCCCCACCAGCAGCATGATGACCATGGCAAAGGTCGTCAGGATGATCAGCCGGCCCGAACGCCGCTCGTCCTGCAACTTGCGGTAAGCCGCCAGCAGCAGCGCGCCGCCCGCCCCCAGGCCGGCAGCCGGGGTGGGGTTGGTGATGCCGCCCAGGATCGAGCCCAGCACCGCCACGATCAGCACCAGCGGCGGAAACACCACCCGCACCAGATCGTTCTTGCTCATCAGCACCGCCGCGTGGCGGCAGCCCCACAGCGTCACCGCCAACGGCAGCGCGATGATCAGCAGGCTGGTCCCCGGTGTCATCAGCGGCGCCACCAGCACCGCGTCGGCCAGCAGCCCGGCCGCCGCCCCCCCGAGCCCGATCCACAGCGGGCGGTGATCGGCCGAAGGCGCAACCCCGCGCGCCGTGGTCATCACCAGCGCCAGCACCAGAAAGATGGTGGCAATGCCGGTGCCGACCGGAGCACGCCTGGCCAGGGTCTCGGCGCGCGCGGTGGTCAGTTGCTCGGCGGTCAGGGCCTCCGATTTGGCCACCCCGCCGGCGGCGTCGATCGCCGCCTGCTCGGCCACCGCCTGATCCCACTGTGCCTGACCGTGCAGCGTGATCATGCTCGCCTTGCACTGCTCGGAGACATTTGTGCGCAGGCTGGCGGTCTGGCCGGCATCGGAATAGCTGTCGACGATCACCTCCTGATCGCCGATCAGGCCGACCTGCATCAGCAGGATCATGCCCCCGATCAGCGCAATCGGCACGCCCAGGAACCACAAGGTCGCCTCGCGCCGGGTGATCACCTCGGCCGTGGTGGCGCCCAGTTGCACCGGCGGAGCCTTGCTCGGGTTCAGCACCGCATAGCCGAAGGCATAGACCGCATAAAGCACCGCCAGCAGCACGCCGGGCAGGATCGCCGCCTGAAACAGGGTGCCGACCGACACCACCGCCGCCGAACCGAGCAACGTCAACGCGTCCGAACAACCGGCCGCCGCCGCGCGAATTTCCTGCCCTGCGGCGTAAAGGTCGCCCGCCATGGTGCCCAAGAGCACGATCACGATCGACGGCGGGATGATCTGCCCCAACGTACCCGAGGCCGCAATCACACCGGTGGCCAGGGTCGGCGAGTAGCCCGCCCGCAGCATGGTGGGCAGCGACAAAAGGCCCATCGTGACCACGGTCGCTCCGACAATGCCGGTCGAGGCCGCGAGGAACGCCCCCACGATCACCACCGAAACCGCCAGCCCCCCCGGCAGCGGCCCGAACACCCGCGCCATCGTCGTCAGCAGATCGTTGGCGATGCGGGATCGTTCCAGCACGATCCCCATCATCACGAACATCAGCACCGCCAGCAGGGTCTCGATCGAGGCCCCGGCAATCACCCGGTCATTCATCCGGTTGACAATGAACGAAAGATTGCGGTCAAGCGCAACCTCCCAGCCATCCGGGAACAGCGGCGCCGAGACCACCGGCAGATCCGGATAGCGGAAGGAACTGATCTCGATCGGCCCGACACCGGCAGCAATCAGGTCCTGATACGCCTGCGAGCCGGTGTCGATCGCCGCATGCACCAGCACCCCGGCACTGTCGAGCGACGCCAGTATTCCAAAGCCGATGATCCCCGCCCCGCCCAGCGCGAAAGCCACCGGAAAGCCCGAGAGGATGCCCCCGAACAGGCACAGCAGCACTATGATCAGGCCGATCTCGACCCCGTCAAGTCCGAACAACATGATGGTTCCCGCCCCTCAGTGTGTGCCGTGGATGATGGCGTCGGTCGATTGCTCGCCGGGTTTGTCGTGGTCCAGATACCTGCCTTCGCTTTCCCGGCCTTCGCGCAACTCGAGCAGCGAGCGGTAAAAGAACGCGACCGCTTGCAGGAACACCAGCGCGGCAAAGGTCACCAGCAGGATCTTGAACAGAAAATAGGCGTCAAAGCCATTGGGCGAAAAGCCGATGGTTTCGACATTCCATTTCATCAGCTTGGATTTGCGCAACAGCGCTTCGAGCGTGTCTGAAGCCGCGACCTTGGGCGTGATCAGGCTGCGCCACATGAAGAACCAGGCGAACAGCCAGGTCATCATCGACCCGGTCATCATGAACAGCACCGAGCCCAACATGTCGATCACCCGCTTGGCGCGGAAACTGACATTGGCATAGATCAGGTCAACCCGCACGTGGCCGCCCTGCACGAACGTGTAGGTGACGCAAAGCGTGACGATCATGGCGTTGTAAAGCTTCAGTTCCTCCGACCACCAGCTCAGATCGTGGCTGACCAGCGTCAGCTTGTTCCACAGCGGATAGCCGAACGGGGCAAAGGGACCGAATTCGATCACCGCAACGCGGAAGATGCGTTGCAAAAAGATGATCATGATCTGCTGGAGCACCATCACCAACCCGATCCAGGCCACGGCACGCCCCAGCGCGTTGGCAAAGCCTTCCAGCCCGCGCACCACGCCCCACATCACCCCCGGCCGCCACAGACCGACGGCGGTCAGGATCAAGAGCAGCGTCAGGATCACGAAAAACAGCTCGGACGAGGCCCCGTAATAGATGAACCGCGCCAGCGCCTCGGGGTTTGACCAATCGAGCCACGCCATGGGCTGCGACAGCGCTTGCCACAGGTTCGCAAAAACCAGACCGATGTGATGGACGAATCCCGAACCGCGGTCGAGCATTTCCACCTCCCCCATTCCGGCATAGGCTTGGCTGCCGATATTTTGTTACCCCCGGCGGACCAGCCGGGGGTGATTGTCACAAGACCGACGGGCCTCAGCCCATGGTGCGGTCGCGTTCGGCGGTATAGTCGCCGTCCGACAGCTTGATCCACGCCGACGACGATTTCATCGACGCAAGGAAGCTGTCATAGACCCGCTTGTAAAGCTCGTCGCCCATGTTTTCCTGATGGACCTCGTTCGCGGCCTTGGCAAAGGCATCCCAGACCGAATCCGGGAATTTCAGGGTTTTCACGCCCGCCGCCTGCAACCGGGTCAGCGCGGCCGAGTTGTTGGCCAGGAACTGCGCCAGATTCCATTGGTTGGCTTCGCCCGCCGCAATCTCGATGATCTTCTGTTGCGACGGCGTAAGGCCCTCGAACACGTCACGGTTGGTCGCCAGCGTCAGGCCCGAACCCGGCTCGTGGAAACCGGCGGTGTAGTAGAACTTGGTGATTTCCTGGAAGCCGGCCTTTTCATCCGCCCAGGGGCCGATCCATTCGGTGCCGTCGATCGCGCCCGAAGACAGCGCCTGATAAACCTCGCCGCCCGGCAGGTTCTGCACCGAGGCACCCAGCTTGCCCAGCGCCTTGCCGCCAAGGCCGGGCATGCGGAACTTCAGGCCGTTGAAATCTTCCGGCCCGGTGATCTCCTTGCGGAACCAGCCGCCGGCCTGCGCCCCGGTGTTGCCGGCCTCGAACGATTTGAGGCCGAAGATCTTGCCCAGCTCGTCATGGAACTCGATGCCGCCGCCGTGATAATACCAGTTCGCCAGCTCTTGCGCCGTCATCCCCATCGGCACGCCGGTGAAGAAGGCATAGGCCGGGTGTTGCCCGACAAAGTAGTAGTCAGCGCCATGATACATGTCGGCCTGACCCGAGGTCACGGCGTCGAACACTTCAAACGCCCCCACCAGCTCGCCTGCGGCTTTCAGATCAATGGTCAACTGGCCATCGGTCATCGCGGTAATCGTGTCGGCGGTGCGCTGCGCCGCATCATGCACGCCGGCCAGGCCGCGACCCCAGGTCGTGACCAGGGTAAGGGTGCGCTTGCCCTGCGCATACATTGGTGCGGCAAGGCTGGTAGCCGCAGCAGCGGTAACCCCGCCAAGTGCGGCTTTGGTCAAAAATGAACGACGATCCATCCGATTTCTCTCCCTTGGGTTTGCCCGCCCATGACTCGCGGGCAGGTCGTTGACGTGGGGCGACGTTAACGAGCCGTGGAGCGTCGGAAAATACCTATTACTACGTAGATCGGGTGGAAACCGCGGCCGATTGCCGATACGCGGTAACTTTTTCTTGCCACTTTTCCGGGTGCCGCACCGATCGCCAGCATGATTGACGCCGCCGCGCTCCCGAAGCATCGTTTGATTCGATCCGATCCGTCCGAAAGCCGGTATGACCGAAGGCAACAAATTCAGGCGAAAGCGCATCGCGCCAAGCTATGGCCAGAAGGTCTTTCTGCTCGCCACGCTGCCGCTGATCCTGGCGATGGCGGGGCTTTCGCTGCTGGTCGCACACGAAGCGCGACTGATGGCGGAAAACGAGATCGCGGTGCTGCAGGACCAGTTGATCGGCGCCAAGAAGGCCGAGCTGCGCAACTACCTGTCGATCGCCCGCACCGCCTTCGGCCCGATCTATGGCAACGCCCTGCCCGACGACGCGGTGGCCAAACGCCAGGTGATGCAGATCCTTGCGGCGATGACTTATGGCAGCGACGGCTTTTTCTTCGTTTACGATTACGACGGCAACAATCTGGTCAGCCCGCGCCAGACCTGGCTGATCGAGCGCAACTGGGCCGGGATGCGCGACAGCGAAGGCACTCCGGTGGTGGACAAGCTGATCGAAATGGCACGCTCGGGGGCGGGCTTTCACAGCTACGTCTGGCCCAAACCCTCGACCGGCACCTCAGGCCCTATGATTGCCTCGGTGATCGGGTTGCAGGACTGGCGCTGGGCGGTGGGCACTGGGGTGTTCATCGACGACGTGCTGGGCTCGGTGGCCGCCGCGCGGGCCGAAACCGAGGCAAGGGTGCGCCGCACCTTCCTCTACATCGGGGTCATCACCGGTGCAGCGGTGCTGCTGGTGTTCGGTTGGGGAATGGGGATCAACATCCACGAGCGCCACCTCGCCGACACCAAGCTCAAGGCCTTGACCCAGCGGGTGTTCGACACCCAGGAAGAGGAACGCTCGCGCATCGCGCGTGAACTGCACGACAGCATCAGCCAGATTCTGGTCGGGGTGCGCTACGCGCTGGAACTGGCACGCAGGCGTCTGGCGACCGGCGATGCCAGGGTCGGCGAAAGTCTGGGTTCCGGGATCGACCACCTCAATGGCGCGATCCAGGAGGTGCGCCGGATCAGCCACGATCTGCGCCCCGGCGTGCTCGACGATCTTGGCCTCGGCCCGGCCTTGCAGGCGTTGACCGAAAACTTCGCCAAGCGCACCGGCATCGCGGTCGAATTCGAGACGGTGGTGTTTCGCAACCGGCTGGATCAGGATGCCAAGATCGCGCTTTACCGCATCGCCCAGGAAGCGCTGACCAATGTCGAGCGCCACTCGGGGGCGACCCGGGTGGCGCTGCTGGTGCGCGGCACCACGGCGGGGGCGGTGCTGCGGATCGAGGACAACGGGCGCGGCCTGCCCGATGGCCGCCGCGAGAACCCCGGTCTTGGCCTGCGCAACATGGCCGAGCGGATGGAACGGCTTGACGGGACCCTGCGCATTCAGTCAACCCGGTCGGGCACGTTGATCGAGGCGGTGGTGCCGCTCACGCATATGCTGCCCCCCACCGACGCGAGGAAAGCAACCGCATGACCGCCAAGACCCGCGTCCTGATCGTCGATGACCACCCGATGGTGGTGCAGGGCATCCGCGCCATTCTGGAAACCTACGACGACGTCGAGATCGCTGGCACCCTGTGCAATGGTCGCGAGGCAATCGACCGGGTCGAGGCGCTCGACCCCGACGTGATCCTGCTGGACCTCAACATGCCGGGGGTAAGCGGCCTGACCGCCACCGAAATGATCCTGGAACGCCGCCCCGATACCCGAATCCTGATACTCTCGATGCACGACAGCCCGGAATACATCTCGACCGCGCTCAGCCACGGCGCCATGGGCTATGTGCTCAAGGACGTGCCGATCGAAGAGGTCAAGCTCGCGATCGACCGGGTGATGGCGGGGCAGCGCTACCTGTGCACCGGAGCGGAAGCCTCGCTGCGACCTGCCACCGGCAAGGGGCGCGAGCCCCTGACCTCGCGCGAGCAGACCATCCTGCTCGAGCTGGCGCAGGGTCGCTCGAACCGCGACGTGGCGCTGGCGCTCGACATTTCGGTGCGCACGGTCGAGACCCACCGCAAGAACATCAAGCGCAAGCTCGGCATCAGTTCAACCGCCGGGCTGACCCGTTACGCGCTGGAGCACGGCGTGTTGCAGGGCACCGGGACCGGGCTGTGAGTGCCGCTCATCTGGCCCTGCCGGGCTTTCGTCGCGAGGCGCGACCGGAAGGGAACGATGAGCGCGCCGCATGGCGCCCAGGTTCGCGTGCAGGTAGAATTGCGAAAATTGCTTCACCGCGGCATTTCCAGCAATATTCGCTCGAAAATCACACCATCTGCGACAGATTGCAGTCCGATTTGCCGTTGACGCCCCCGCTGCCCCGCCCTAAGGTCCGCCGCACTCAAATGGGGCGGGCATGCGTGACCTTGTGGTAATTGTTGGTGTATGGTGCATGGGCCGGTAACGGTTGACCCCCAAGGTTCCCCTGCGCCCCCGCCTGATCCCGGGGGCTTTTTGTTGGCAGAGGCACCGCGTCGGCGGTGGAAGGAAGAAGATGATGACCAAGGCAACGACCCGGACGATGACCGGCGCGGAGATGGTGGTTCAGGCCCTGAAGGATCAGGGCGTCGAGGTGGTGTTCGGCTATCCGGGCGGGGCGGTACTGCCGATCTACGACGCGATCTTTCAGCAAAACGATATCCGCCACATTCTGGTGCGCCACGAACAGGCGGCGGTGCACATGGCCGAGGGCTATGCCCGCTCGACCGGGCGACCCGGCGTTGTGATCGTGACCTCGGGGCCGGGGGCGACGAATGCCGTCACCGGCCTGACCGACGCGCTGATGGACTCGATCCCGGTGGTGGTTCTATCGGGCCAGGTGCCGACCTTCATGATTGGCACGGACGGCTTTCAGGAAGCCGATACCGTCGGCATCACCCGACCCTGCACCAAGATGAACTGGCTGGTCAAGGATACCGCCCGGCTGAGCGGCGTGATCCATCAGGCGTTTCACGTCGCAACCCGCGGCCGCCCCGGCCCGGTGCTGGTCGATATTCCGAAGGACGTGCAGTTTGCGACCGCCGACTACACCGCCAAGCCCGACCCGTTGGTGGCGCATTATCAGCCGCAGGTGCAGGGCGACAGCGCCGCCATCGCGCGCCTGGTCGAACTGATGGAAACCGCCGAGCGGCCGGTGTTCTATACCGGCGGCGGGGTGATCAACTCGGGCCCCGAGGCCAGCCGCCTGTTGCGCGAACTGGTGGCGGCAACCGGATTTCCGATCACCTCGACCCTGATGGGGCTCGGGGCCTATCCTGCCAGCGGCAAGGCCTGGCTTGGGATGCTGGGGATGCACGGGCTTTATCAGGCCAACCTCGCGATGCACGGCTGCGATCTGATGATCAATGTGGGGGCGCGGTTCGACGACCGCATCACCGGCCGGATCAAGGATTTCAGCCCGCATTCGACCAAGGTGCATATCGACATCGACCCCTCGTCGACCAACAAGGTGATTCATGTCGAAGTGCCGATCATCGGTGATGTCGCGAACGTGCTGACCGCGGCGCTGGCGCTGTGGCGCGCGCGCGGCGCGAGGGTCAATCGCGCGGCGCTGGCCGCATGGTGGCAGCAGATCGAGGCGTGGCGGGCGCGCGACTGCCTGGCGTTCCGGCCGTCGGATAAGGTGATCAAGCCGCAATACGCGCTGCAACGGCTGGAAGCGCTGACCCGCGGGCGTGATCGCTACATCACCACCGAGGTCGGCCAGCATCAGATGTGGGCGGCGCAGTATCTGGGGTTCGAGGAACCCAACCGCTGGATGACCTCGGGCGGGCTGGGCACCATGGGCTACGGCTTTCCGGCCTCGATCGGCGTGCAGGTGGCGCATCCTGATGCGTTGGTGATCAACGTCGCGGGCGATGCCAGTTGGCTGATGAACATGCAGGAAATGGGCACCGCTATGCAGTTCCGCATGCCGGTCAAGCAGTTCATCCTCAACAACGAACGCCTCGGCATGGTGCGCCAGTGGCAGCAGTTGCTGCATGGCGAGCGCTACAGCCAGAGCTGGTCGGAAAGCCTGCCCGATTTCGTGAAACTGGCCGAGGCCTTCGGCGCGCACGGCGCGCAGGTGACCGACCCCGCCCGGCTGGACAACGCGATCCTTAAGATGATTGATTCGGATGGCCCTTTCATCCTCGACTGCCGGGTGGAAAAGCACGAGAACTGCTATCCGATGATCCTGTCGGGCAAGCCGCACAACGAGATGGTAATGGGCGAGGTCGAGGGTGAAGGCGCGATCGGCGCGCGCGGGGCCGTGCTGGTGTAGGGCGGGAAGGCCGGGGTTTTGCACCCCCGGACCCCCGTAGGATATTTTGACCAATGAGAAAGGCGCAGGCATGACCCGGCTCAATATCAAGAAAGGCTCGACCAGCCATTCGGCCTACGAGCTGCGCGACCCCAATGCCGAACTGATCGAGACCCATACCCTGGCGGTGCTGGTCGATAACGAAAGTGGCGTGCTGGCGCGGGTGATCGGCCTCTTTTCCGGGCGCGGCTACAACATCGAAAGCCTGACGGTAGCCGAGGTCGATCATCTGGGGCATCGGAGCCGGATCACCGTGGTAACCAGTGGCACGCCGCAGGTGATCGAGCAGATCAAGGCGCAACTGGCGCGGATCGTGCCGGTGCACGAAGTGCACGACCTGACGGTGGAAGGCCCCTCGGTCGAGCGCGAGCTGGCGCTGATCAAGGTGGCCGGGCGCGGCGAAGCGCGGATCGAGGCGCTACGACTGGCCGAGATCTTCCGCGCCAACGTGGTGGACAGCACGCTCGAAAGTTTTGTGTTCGAAATGACCGGCACCTCGGAAAAGATCGACGCCTTTGCCGAGCTGATGCGCCCGCTGGGCTTGCGCGAAATCGCCCGCACCGGGGTGGCGGCGCTGTCGCGCGGGGCGTAAGCGCGCCTCAGCGGCCCTGAAAGCGCGGCGGGCGCTTGGCAAGGAAGGCGCTGACGCCTTCGCGAAAGTCGTGGGTGCGGCCGCAATCGCCCTGCAACCGGGCCTCGAGCGCCAGTTGGGCCGGAAGGTCATTCTCGAAGCTTTGGCGCAGCGCGGTCTTGACGGCGCGGTAGGCGGCGGTCGGGCCCTTCGCAAGGGCGGTGGCACGGGCGCGCCAGTGGGCGCCAAACCCTTGGTCGGGCACCGTTTCGTAGATCATCCCCCAGGCGGCGGCCTGCGCGGCGGTGATCGGGTCGGCAAACAGCGCCGCCCCCATCGCCCGTGCCACCCCGATCTGGCGCGGCAGCCAGTAGGTGCCGCCGGCGTCGGGGATCAGGCCGATCCGGGTGAAGGCCTGGATGAAGCTGGCGCTCTCGCTGGCGATCACCACATCCGCCGCCAGCGCGAGGTTCGCCCCTGCCCCGGCGGCAGCCCCGTTCACCACCGCGATGGTCGGGATCGGGCAATCGTAGATCGCTTTCAGCAGGGGCTCGTATTCCTCGCGCAGGATGGCTTCCATGTCGAGCGCGCCAATCGCGGCGGTATCGCCCAGATCCTGCCCCGAGCAGAAGGCGCGCCCGGCACCGGTCAGAACCAGCACCCGCGCCGAGTGGCCGACCTCGAGCACCGCCGCCAGCAGCTCGGCCCGCATCAGCGAGGAAAGCGCATTCATCACCGCGGGGCGGTTGAGGGTGATCAGGCCGATATCGTCGGCCAAGGATACCGTGATGGTCTGATAGGCCATGGTGCCCCCCGGTTTCGGATGCGGCCACCCTAGCGGCGCGGGCAAGGGGCGAAAGTGCGACCCCGCGTCACGAGCGCAGAATTTCCTCGAGTCGCGCCTTTTCCGCGTCCGAAAGCTCGGCCGGTTGCGGCTCATAGGTATCGCGGCGGCGGCGCAGATAGATCAGCGCGCCGCCAAGCCCGGCCAGCAGCATCGCGGGCCCGGCCAGCCACAGCACCAGATTGGCACCCCGGGTGGTGGGGTTCAGCAGCACGTATTCGCCGTAGCGGTCAACGATGAAGGCCACCGCCTGTTCGTCGCTGTCACCCGCCACCAGCCGCTCGCGCAACAGCAGGCGCAGGTCGCGCGCCAGTTCGGCGTTGGAATCGTCGATGTTCTCGTTGCGGCACACGAGGCAGCGCAAGCCCTGCGACAGGTTGCGGGCGCGGGCCTCAAGCGCCGGGTCGGCCAGCACTTCGTCGGGCTGCACCGCCAGCGTGGGGGGGGCGGTCAGCAGCAGGGCGAGAAGGGCGAACAGGGGGGCGCGCATGATCCTACTCCGCCGCAACAGCGTTGGCGGCGACGCGGCGCGAGCCGGCCGCAACCCGGTAGCGCCGGTCGGACAGGCTGAGCAGCCCACCCAGCGCCATGATCACTGCCCCGCCCCACAGCCAGTTGGCAAAGGGCTTGACATAGCTGCGCACCGCCCAACTGCCATCATCCTGCTCGTCGCCGATCACCAGATAGATGTCGCGCAGCAAGCCGTAGTCGATCCCGGCCTCGGTGGTGGGCATGCCCTGCACCGCATAGACCCGTTTTTCGGGATGCACGGTGGCGACCACGTTGCCGCCCCGCGCCGCGGTCATTTCGGCCATTGTCGAGCTATAGTTCGGACCCTCTACCTGATTGACCGAGGCCAGCGTGATCTCGTAAGGCCCAAGCGCGAAGCTGCCGCCCACCGGCACGGTGCGGATATCCTCGATCGCCCAGGCGTTCATCGCGCAGACCGCGAACAGGGTGATGCCAAGCCCGGCATGGGCGGTCGATTTGCCCCAGTCGGCGCGTGGCAGGCGGGCCAGCCGCCCCAGGCGCGCGGCAAGCGAGCCGCGCCCGGTGCGCAGCGCCAGATCGGCAGCCGCACCAAACACCAGCCAGGCCCCCAGCACCGCGCCCACCGGCCCCAGCGCCGAGCGCCCGGTCTGCACCGCAAAGGCCAGCCCACCCAGCGCCAGCGCCAGCACCAGAACCGGCAGCAGCGAGCGCATGCCACGCGCGAGATGCGCCCGTTTCCACGGCAGCACCGCCCCCAGCGGCATCAGGAGCGCCAGCACCACGAAGAATGGCGAGAAGGCGGCGTTGAAGAACGGTGCCCCGACCGACAGCTTGCGTGCCCAGGCCAGTTCGGCCACCAGCGGCCAGATGGTGCCGGTGAACACCACGAAACAGGCGACCGCCAGCAACAGGTTGTTGGCCACCAGCGCCGATTCGCGACTGACCATCGCAAACAGCCCCTTGGCCTCCAGCGCCGTGGACCGGGTCGCAAACAGCGTCAGCGCGCCCCCCATGAACACCCCGAGGATCATCAGGATGAACACCCCGCGCTCGGGGTCGTTGGCAAAGGCATGAACCGATGTGATGACCCCGGAACGCACCAGAAAAGTGCCGATCAGCGAAAAGCCGAAGGCCAGGATCGCGAGCAGGATGGTCCAGCTTTTCAGCGCCTCGCGCTTTTCCACCACGATCGAGGAATGCAGCAATGCGGTGCCGATCAGCCAGGGCATGAACGAGGCGTTCTCGACCGGATCCCAGAACCAGAAGCCGCCCCAGCCGAGTTCGTAGTATGCCCACCACGACCCAAGCGCGATACCGATGGTCAGGAAAATCCACGCGGCCAAGGTCCAGGGCCGCACCCAACGACCCCAGGCGGCATCGACCCGGCCCTCGATCAGCGCGGCAATGGCAAAGGAAAACGCCATGCTCAGCCCGACGTAGCCCAGGTAAAGGAAGGGCGGATGGAAGGCGAGGCCAGGGTCTTGCAGCAGCGGGTTGAGGTCCTGCCCGTTGAACGGTGGGGTGACCAGCCGCAGGAACGGGTTCGAGGTGAACAGCATGAAGGCGATGAACGCCACCCCGATCATCGCCTGCACCGACAGCACCCGCGCCTTGAGGGTGGGTGGCAGATTGCCGCCAAACAGCGCGGCTGATGCCCCGAACACCGAAAGGATCATCACCCACAGCAGCAGCGAGCCTTCGTGGTTGCCCCACACTCCCGCCACCTTGTAAAGCATCGGCTTGTCGGTATGCGAGTTCAGCACCACCAGCCGCACCGAAAAATCCGAGGTCACGAAGGCATAGGTCAGCGCCGCAAAGGCGATGCCGATCAACATCACCTGGGTAATCGCGGCGGGTTCCGCCACCGCCATCCAGCCCGCCCAGCGCTTGTGCGCCCCGATCAGGGGCACGCTGGCCTGCACCAGAGCCACGGCAAAGGCCAGCACCAGGGCGAAATGTCCAAGTTCAACGATCATCGGTCGTTCCTGTTTGCTGTGTTGCGCCGACCATAGAAGAAAACCGGGCGGGGGCCAATGGGGTAACGCGCCGCTTTGGCCCGGCTCGCGCGGGCGTGATCAGCGCCGGCCGGCCTTGCGGGTGGTCAGCAGCAGATTGGTTTCCGAGGTGGTCACCCCGTCGAGGCTGCGAATGCGGGCGATCACCTCGTCAAGCTCGGGCAGGGTGGCGGTGCCAATCTCGGCGATCAGGTCCCATTTGCCGTTGGTGGTGTGCACCGCCTGCACCGCAGGCAGGCCGGTCAGCCGTGCCATTATGCGCTCGGCCCCGCGGCCTTCGATGCCGATCAGCATCAGCCCGCGCACCGGCGAGGCGGTGACATCGCCGCGCGTCAGCACGGTAAAACCGGCAATCTCGCCGCGCGCCGCCAGCCGCTCCATCCGGGCGCGCACCGTGGCGCGGCTCAGCCCCAGCCTTAGCGCGAGGTCCGACAGGGCGGCGCGGCCATCGCGGCGCAGCTCGGCGATCAGGCGGTGGTCAGTATCGTCCATCATGGTCGGTTGTCCTGCCGTTTTGCGCATGTCCTGGCCCATATCGACAATAACAACGCTAGGATCCGCCGCAAGCCGGATAAAGCCTGTCCGGCGAAGGAGAACACCATGGCCAACACCATTCTCATCGGCGCGCCGATCGACAGCGGCCAGCGCCACCTTGGCTGCCTGATGGGGCCTGCCGCCTACCGGGTGGCGGGCATTGTTGCGACCATCCGCGATCTCGGGCACGCAGTGACCGACTGGGGCGATCTGGCCCTGGGGCCGCTGCAACCGGCGACCAGCCCGAATCCGGCGGTGCACTCGCTCCCGGAAACCCTGTTCTGGACCGAGGCCCTGACCGCGAAGACCGACGCGGCCCTCACCGCGGGCGGTATGCCGATCGTGCTTGGCGGCGATCACAGCCTGGCACTGGGCTCGGTCGCCGGGGCGGCGGCCTTTGCCGCGCGCGAAGGCCGCCCGCTGTTTCTGCTGTGGCTCGATGCCCACACCGATTTTCACACCCCGCTGACCACCACCAGCGGCAACCTGCACGGCACCCCGGTGGCCTACATCGCCGGGCGCGAGGGCTTTGACGGCCTGCCACCGTTCCCCGCCCCGATCCCTTCCGAGCGCATCTGCCTTTATGGCATCCGCTCGGTCGATCCGGCCGAACATGCGGCGCTGCTCGAGCGCGACATCGCCATCAACGACATGCGGGTGCTCGACGAGCGCGGCATCGTTGCCCCGCTGCGCGAGTTTCTGGAGCGCGTCGCGGCGGCGGGCGGGATGCTGCATGTCAGCCTTGATGTTGATTTCCTCGACCCGGCGATCGCCCCCGCCGTCGGCACCACGGTGCCCGGCGGCACCACCTTCCGCGAGGCCCATCTGGTGATGGAACTCTTGCACGAATCCAGCCTTGTGACCTCGCTCGATCTGGTGGAACTGAACCCGTTTCTCGATGACCGCGGTCGCACCGCGCGCCTGATGGTCGATCTGGTGGCCAGCCTGATGGGCCGCAAGGTGTTCGACCGCCCAACCCGGAGCCATCCATGAGCCTGAACCTTGTGCCGTTCGTCAGCGTGGACAAGATGATGAGGCTGGTCCTGCACCTTGGCGTCGAGCGGGTGCTCTGCGACCTTGCCGCCGAGCTCGAGGCCGATTTCCGGCGCTGGCCCGAGTTCGACAAGACCCCGCGGGTTGCGTCGCATTCCGATGTCGGGGTGATCGAACTGATGCCCACCTCGGACGGCGAGACCTACGGCTTCAAATATGTCAACGGCCACCCCGCCAACATGAAGAAGGGGTTGCAGACCGTCACCGCCTTCGGCCTGCTGGCCGATGTGGCGACCGGCTATCCGCTACTCTTGTCGGAAATGACCATCCTGACAGCGCTGCGTACCGGGGCCACCTCCGCCATGGTGGCGCGCCACCTTGCCCCCAAGGGGGCGAAGGTGATGGCGATCATCGGCAACGGCGCGCAGTCGGAATTCCAGGCCCTTGCCTTCAAGGCGATCTGCGGCATCACCGAGGTGCGGCTTTACGACATCGACCCCGCCGCGACCCGCAAATGCGCCGCCAACCTTGCCGGCCGCGGGTTGACCGTGGTGCCCTGCACCAGCCCCGAGCAGGCACTCCTCGGCGCCCAGATCATCACCACGATTACCGCCGACAAACACTACGCCACCATCCTGACCGACAACATGGTTGGCGCGGGGGTGCACATCAACGCCGTGGGGGGTGACTGCCCCGGCAAGACCGAACTCGCGCGCGACATCCTGCTGCGCGCCGACATCTTCGTCGAATACCCGCCCCAGACCCGGATCGAGGGCGAGATTCAGCAACTGCCCCCCGACCATAAGGTTACTGAACTGTGGCAGGTGATGACCGGCAGGGCGGCAGGGCGCCGCGACGCCCGCCAGATCACCCTGTTCGATTCGGTGGGCTTTGCGATCGAGGATTTCTCGGCCTTGCGCTATGTCCTGCGCCAGATCAAGGGCACCGCGTTCTATGATGATCTCGACATGATCGCCGATCCCGATGACCCGCGCGATCTGTTCGGCATGATCCAGCGCGCCGCAAGGTAACAGCGGACCGCCGGGCCGCTCATCGTCCGGGTCCGTCCGCTTCGGTATCAAGGATGCGAGCGTAGCGAGGGCCAAGCGGCCCGCCGCTGCGCTCGCTTTCGATTGCACCCCATATCCGCGATGGTCTATAACCGCGGCACCCAAATCTTGAGGCCACCCTCAAGCCCAGCCAGAAAGCGCCTTCGCCGTGACCGATCATCCCCAAGACCCCGACACCGCCGAGGAAATGCCGCCGCATTCGGGCTTTGCCGGGCCGCAGGTGTCGATCTCGGACGAGATGAAGACCGCCTATCTCGACTACGCGATGAGCGTGATCGTGTCGCGCGCCATTCCCGATCTGCGCGACGGGCTGAAGCCGGTGCACCGCCGCATCCTGTTCGCGATGAACGAAACCGGCAACACCTTCGACAAGCCCTACCGCAAGTCGGCGCGCCCGGTCGGCGACACGATGGGAAAGTATCACCCCCACGGCGATGCCTCGATCTATGACGCGCTGGTGCGGATGGCGCAGCCGTTCTCGATGTCGCTGAAACTGCTGGACGGGCAGGGTAACTTCGGCTCGATGGATGGCGACAGCCCTGCCGCCATGCGCTACACCGAAGTGCGGATGGACAAGCCCGCAGCTTTTCTGCTGGCCGACATCGACAAGGATACGGTCGATTTCCAAGACAATTACGACGGCAAGGACCGCGAGCCCGTGGTGCTGCCGGCGCGTTTCCCGAACATGCTGGTCAACGGCGCGGGTGGCATTGCGGTCGGTATGGCGACCAACATCCCGCCGCACAATCTGGGCGAGGTGATCGACGGCACCCTGGCGCTGATCGCCGACCCCGACCTTTCGACCGAAGCCCTGATGGAATACATCCCGGCCCCCGATTTCCCGACCGGGGCGCTGATCCTGGGTCGTGGCGGGGCGCGCAAGGCTTATCTCGAGGGCCGCGGCTCGGTGATCATCCGGGCCCGCACCCGGATCGAAGAGTTGCGCAAGGACCGTTTCGCCATCGTCATCGACGAGGTTCCTTATCAGGTCAACAAGGCCGCAATGATCGAGAAGATCGCGGACATGGTGCGTGACAAGCAGATCGAGGGCATCGCCCACGTCCAGGACGAATCCGACCGCATCGGGGTGCGGGTGGTGATCGAGCTCCGGCGCGACGCCACGGCGGAGGTGGTGCTGAACCAGCTTTACCGCTTTACCCCGATGCAGACCACCTTCGGCTGCAACATGCTGGCCCTGAACGGCGGGCGGCCGGACCAACTGACCTTGCGTGATTTTCTGGCCCATTTCATCACCTTCCGCGAGGAAGTGGTGGCGCGGCGCACGGCGTTCGAGCTGCGCCGCGCGCGCGAGCGGGCGCATGTGCTTTGCGGTCTGGCGGTGGCGGTGGCCAATGTCGATGAGGTGGTGGCCACCATCCGCGCCTCGGCCGACCCGGCGGCCGCGCGCGAGCGGCTGATGACCCGGCGCTGGCCCGCGGGCGAGATCATCCCCTATATCCGGCTGATCGACGACCCGACCCACAAGATCAACGCGGATGGCAGCTACAACCTGTCGGAAATCCAGGCCCGCGCCATACTTGACCTGCGGCTGCAACGGCTGACCGCGATGGGGGTGGCCGAAATCACCGACGAATTGCAGGATCTGGCGGCGAAAATCCGCGACTATCTGGAAATCCTCGGTTCGCGTGAGCGGATCATGGCGATCATCTCCACCGAACTGGCGGAAGTGCGCGCCGCGTTTGCCGTGCCGCGCCGCACCGAGATCGTCGATTGGTCGGGCGACATGGAAGACGAAGACCTGATCGAGCGCGAGGACATGGTAGTGACCATTACCAGCGCAGGCTACATCAAGCGCACCCCGTTGGCCGAATTTCGCGCCCAGAACCGGGGCGGCAAGGGTTTGGCGTCGATGACGACCAAGGAAGACGATGTGGTCACCACCCTCTTTGTCGCCAACACCCACACCCAGCTTTTGTTCTTCACCACCGACGGCATGGTTTACAAGCTCAAGTGCTGGCGGCTGCCGCTGGCCGGGCGCCAGGCCAAGGGCAAGGCGATCATTAACCTGCTGCCGATCGCGCCAGGGGTCTCGATCGCCGCCCTGATGCCGATCGCGCAAGCGGAGGCCGACTGGGACAACTTGCAGATCGTGTTTGCCACCTCGGACGGTGACGTGCGGCGCAATGCACTGTCGGATTTTGCCAACGTCATGCGCAATGGCAAGATCGCGATGAAATTGCCCGAGGGTGTGCTGCTGGTCGATGCCAGGATTGCCGACGCGGGTGATGACGTTATGCTGGTTACCGCGCTGGGACGCGCGATCCGCTTTGCCTCGACCGACGTGCGGGTGTTTAAGGGCCGCGATTCGACCGGGGTGCGCGGCATTCGGCTGGGCGCGGGCGACAAGGTGGTGTCGATGGCGGTGATCCGGCATTTCGAGGCCAGCCCCGAGGAACGGGAGGCCTATCTCAAGCAACGCCGCGCGGTGGCGGGGGCGCTCGACGACGAGGCCGAGGCCGACGAAGACGAAGAACCGACCGAGGCCGGGCAACTTTCGCCCGAGCGTTACAGCGCAATGTCGGCCTGCGAAGACCTGATCCTGACAATCACCGAACAGGGCGCCGGCAAGCTGTCGTCGAGCCACGATTACCCTTTGCGCGGGCGCGGCGGCATGGGCGTCAAGGCGATGGACAGCGCGATGCGCGGCGGGCGGCTGGTCGCGAGCTTCCCGGTCGAAGCTGCCGACCAGATCATGCTCGCCACCTCGACCGGGCAGTCGATCCGGGTGCCGGTGGATCAGATCAGCTTTCGCTCGCGCTCGGCCGGTGGGGTGCGGGTGTTCAGCACCGGCCCTGACGAACTGGTGGTCTCAGTGGCGCGGGTGGCCGATCAGGGCGAGGCCGGGTGACGGCTGCAAGGCCGGGGGGCGGCTTGCCCCCCGGACCCCCCAGGGATATTTGGGCAAAGGAGAAAGGCGAGGTGCCGGGATGGGTTCGCCCCGTCTGGCATAGGGTGGTGCGATGCCGGTTCTGAACATCGTGGGTGGCGGCATGGCCGGATCCGAGGCGGCCTGGCAGGCGGCGCAGATGGGCGTGCGGGTGGTGATCCACGAGATGCGCCCGTCGGTCGGGACGTTTGCGCACCGCACCGGCGATTTTGCCGAGATGGTGTGCTCGAACTCGTTTCGCTCGGACGATCACGAGCGCAATGCGGTGGGGCTGCTGCATTGGGAAATGCGGGCGGCAGGCGGGTTGATCATGGCCGAGGCCGAGGCGCACCGCCTGCCCGCCGGGGGGGCGCTGGCGGTGGACCGCGATCCGTTTGCCGCCGCCGTGACGGCGCGGCTGCGGGCTCATCCGCTGATTTTGAGCGCACCGGGAGAGGTGACCGAACTGCCCAAGGATGGGCACTGGATCATCGCCACCGGGCCGCTGACTTCGGACGCGATGGGGCACAGCATCCGGGCCGAGACCGGCGCCGAGGCGCTGGCCTTTTTCGATGCAATCGCCCCCATCGTTCACGCCGATACGGTGGACATGACGGTGGCCTGGATGCAGTCGCGCCATGACAAGGGCGAGACCGAGGCCGAGCAGACCGCCTACATGAACTGCCCGCTGAGCCGCGCCCAGTATGACGCCTTCATCGATGCCCTGCTGGCGGCCGACAAGGCCGAGTTTCACAAAGGTGAAACCGCCGGGTATTTTGACGGTTGCCTGCCGATCGAAGTGATGGCCGAGCGCGGGCGCGAAACGCTGCGGTTCGGGCCGATGAAGCCGGTCGGGCTGACCAACGCCCACGCCCCCGGGGTCAAGCCTTATGCGGTGGTGCAACTGCGCCGCGACAACAAGCTGGGCACGCTCTACAACATGGTCGGATTCCAGACCAAGATGAAATACGGCGCGCAAACCGAGGTGTTCAAGCTGATCCCCGGGCTTGCGAACGCGCGCTTTGCCCGCTTGGGCGGGATTCACCGCAACACCTTTCTCAACGCGCCCACCCTGCTTGATGATCAGATGCGGCTGCGATCAAAACCCCACATCCGCTTTGCCGGGCAGGTGACCGGGGTCGAGGGCTATATTGAAAGCGCGGCCATGGGGCTGCTGGCGGGCCGGATGGCGGCGTCGGAACTGCTGGGCCGCACCCTGCCGCCGCCACCCCCGGAAACCGCAACGGGAGCGCTGCTCAGCCATATCACCGGTGGGGCCGACGCGAAAACCTTTCAGCCGATGAATGTGAACTTCGGCCTGTTTCCTCCGATCGAAGCCAAGGGCGGCAGGCGCGGGCGCAAGGATCGCTACAAAGCCTATACCGACCGCGCCAAGGCGGCGTTCACGGCATGGCTGGCGCAGTAACCCGGTTCGCCCCTTCGCCGACCGGGGCGCTGCATCTGGGCCACGCCTTTGCCGCCCTGACCGCCTTCGAGCGCGCACGCGGGGGGCAGATGCTGCTGCGATTCGAGGATATCGACACCGCCCGCTGCCGCGCGCGCCACGAGGCCGCGATCATCGACGATCTGCACTGGCTGGGGATCACCTGGCCCGAGCCGGTGTTGCGCCAATCGACCCGGATGGGTGTCTATGGCGCGGCGCTGGAGCGGCTGACGGCGATGGGGCTGACCTACCGCTGCACCTGCAGCCGTGGCGATATCCGCGCGGCCCTGTCGGCACCGCAGGAAGGGGCGGCGGCGGGTGCGGCGCCGGACGGGCCGATTTATCCCGGCACCTGTCGCGCGCGCAGAGCAGAGCCGGGCGCCGGCTTTGCGGCGGTGCGTCTGGACCTCGGGGCCGCAATGCGGCGGGTGGGGGAAATCGGTTTTACCGAGACCGGGCCGGAATGGGCGGGTCAGCACCGGTTCGACGCCGAGTTCATGGCGGCCCGGATTGGCGATATCGTGCTGGCGCGGCGCGATATCGGCGCCTCGTATCATCTGGCAGTGGTGGTTGATGACGCCTGGCAAAGGATCACCGAGGTGACGCGCGGGGCCGATCTGTTCGCGGCGACGCCGATTCATGTCCTGCTGCAACGCCTGTTGGGCCTGCCGAGCCCCGGCTATCACCATCATCGCCTGATCCGCGACGATCACGGCCGGCGGCTGGCCAAGCGCGACGACGCGCGGGCGCTGGCGTCGCTGCGCGCCCAAGGGGCGACGGCGCAGGACATCCGCCGTCTGGTGGGGCTGGCCTAAAGTGAACCGGGACGGGGGCGGTATGCGAGACTTCTGCGCTTGCCTGCTTTGGCCCGCCCCCGATTGCGCGGGGCGCCCGGCGGCTCACGTCATCGGGGTCAGAATCTCGACCTCGGTCCCCGCCCGCACCGCCCGATAGAAGCATGAGCGCCGGTTGGTGTGGCAGGCCGGGCCAAGTTGTTCGACCAGCACCAGCAGGCAATCGCGATCGCAATCGAGACGCAGCTCGATCAGCTTCTGGGCATGACCCGAAGTCTCGCCCTTGACCCAGAACGCGGCGCGCGAGCGCGACCAGTAAGTCACGCGCCCGGTGGCAAGCGTCAGCGCCACGGCACCCGCGTTCATCCACGCCAGCATCAGCACCTCGCCGGTGCGATGGTCCTGGGCGATGGCAGGGATCAGGCCTGCGGCGTCATACTTCAGCGATGCGGCATCGAAGGGCATCGGCTTGGTCCTTTGCAAGGGGCGGCTGGCGGCCTATCTATGGGATCGGGCAGGGCGAGGGAAGCCATGGGCGACGGCGAACTGATCAAACTTTATTCCGGGCGGATTCTGGAATTGGCGGCCGATATCCCGCATCTCGGGCGGCTGGCTGCCCCGCAAGGCTCGGCCAAGCGGCGCTCGCCGCTGTGCGGCTCGACCGTGACGGTGGATGTGGTGGTGCGGGGTGGCCGGGTCGCCGAGTTTGCGCAGGACGTAAAGGCTTGCGCGCTGGGGCAGGCGTCGGCTTCGGTGCTGGGCCGGGTGGCGGTCGGGCGCACAAGGGCCGAGATCGAGGCCGCCCGTGACGCGTTGCGGGCGATGCTCGAGGATGGCGGTCCGGCACCTGCGGCCCCGTTCGACGGCTTAGAGGTGCTGATCCCGGCTCGCGATTACAAGAACCGCCATGCCTCGATCATGTTGGCAATCGAGGCCACGGCCGAGGCCATCGCCGCAGCCGAGCGCGCGGCTACCGCCTGAAGAAAAAGCCGCCGCCTTCGGCTGAAGGCGGCGGCAGGGGGCGTATCGGGTCAGGTGCTCAGGGGCGGGACAGCCCCAGCGTTGCAAGGCGAGAAGCCGCAAACCATCATGGCGATGGCGCACCGGACCTCAGATCGCAGGCAGTCAGAACAAGGCAGCAAGCTCGGGCAGGTAAAGCCCGACGATCAGCAACGAGAACAGCGAAACAACCCCAAGAAGGTCACCGATCAGGGTGTCAGAGGCGCGCACAAGCGTGGCCTTGATTTCCTTGATCATCCGGGCCTCCAGCGGTTGTTTCCGTATTGTTCTCATATGGATCGGGAATTGTAAAGAACTTTTTAAGAACATTTCCGAACAAACCGGGGGCCGCGTGAAGTGGTGGGTCAGCCGACCGCGATCAGGCGGATCGCACGATCCTGCCCCAGCAGCCACAGCAGTAGCCGGGCGGCGCGGCCGCGCAGACTGGTCAGGCCGGGGTCTTCGGCCAGCAGGCGGCGGGCGTCGAATTGCGCCACGGCCATCAGCGCCGCCTGGCGTTCAAGGTCGGCGATGCGAAAGCGCGGCAGACCCGACTGCGCGGTGCCGATCAGATCGCCCGCGCCGCGCAGCGCCAGATCTTCTTCGGCGATGCGAAAGCCGTCGTCGGTATCGCGCAGGATGGTCAGCCGTCGCATCCCGCCGTCGCCAAGCGGTGGCTGATACATCAACAGGCAGGTCGATTGCGCCGCGCCGCGTCCGACCCGGCCGCGCAACTGATGCAGTTGCGCCAGTCCGAAAATCTCGGCCCGCTCGATCACCATGATGGTGGCATTGGGCACATTGACCCCGACCTCGATCACCGTGGTGGCTACCAGCACGGCGGTTTCGCCGGCCAAGAAGCGCGCCATCGCGGCGTCCTTCTCGGCGGCGGGCATCTGGCCATGCACCAGCCCCACCACCCCTTCGCCAAGCGCCGCCCGCAGATGCTGAAAGCGCGCCTCGCACGAGGCATAGTCGAGCACCTCACTGTCTTCGACCAGCGGGCACACCCAATAGGCCTGACGACCCTCGGCCACCGCACGGGCCAGACGGGCCACCACCTCGTCGATCCGAGCCGCCGAGATCAGCACGGTTTTCACCGGCTTGCGCCCGGCCGGCTTTTCATCCAGCACCGACACGTCCATGTCGCCGTAGCTCGCCAACGCCAGACTGCGCGGAATCGGGGTCGCGGTCATCACCAGCACATCGGCGGCGGTGCCCTTGGCACCAAGCTTCATCCGCTGGCTCACCCCGAACCGGTGCTGCTCGTCGATCACCGCCAGACGCAGGTCATGAAACTGCACATCCTTCTGGAACACCGCATGGGTGCCGACCAGAATATGGGTCCGCCCCGCCGCGAGATCACCGAGCTTGGCGTCGCGCTCGGCGCCCTTGTCGCGCCCGGTCAGAAGGTCAAGCCGCACCCCGGCCGCCTGCGCCATGGGCGCGAGGCTTTCAATGTGCTGACGCGCCAGAATCTCTGTCGGTGCCATCATCACGCCCTGCCCGCCCGCTTCGACCGCCACCAGCAGCGCCAGAAACGCCACCAGCGTCTTGCCCGAGCCGACATCGCCTTGCAGCAGGCGGTTCATCCGCAGGGGTGCTGCCATGTCGGCGGCAATCTCGGCCAGCGCGCGGCTCTGGGCGGTGGTGGCAAGATAGGGCAGGCTGGCCAGCACCCGCGCCTGCAACTGGCCCGTGCCGCGGCTGGCAACCCCCTTGCCCCGGCGCAGCGTGGCCCTCGCCAGCGCCAAGGTCAGTTGATGCGCAAACAGCTCGTCATAGGCCAGACGCAGGCGATAGGGGGCGGTCAGGGCAATGTCGGCCATGGTGCGCGGGCGGTGCACGGCCGTGACGGCCACCTGCCAGTCGGGCCAACCTTCCCGGGTCTTGAGCGGCACGTCGATCCATTCCGGCAGGGCGGGGGCGCGCGCCAGTGCCGACGCCACCGCCTTGGCCACCTGTTTCTGGGTGATCCCGGCGGTCAGCGGATAGACCGGCTCGAAGGCGGGCAGATCGCCCGCCTCTTCGGGCCGCAGCACATGGTCGGGGTGAACCATCTGGGCCACCCCGTCGAACAGCTCGACTCGCCCCGAGACCAGCCGCCGCTGGCCGGTGGGCAACAGCTTTGCCAGATAGTCGCCACGGGCGTGAAAGAATACCAGCTGGAATTCGAATGCGGCGTCGCGCACCATCACCCGGTAGGGGCCGGTCTTGCGCGCCGGGGGAAAGTGGCTGCCCACCGTCACTTCGACCGTCACGGTGGCGGGCGGCACCACCTCGCGCACCGTGGCCCGCCGCACCCGATCGACCCCGGAATTGGGCAGCAAAAACAGCAGATCCTTCGGCCGGTCGACCCCGAGCGCGGCAAAGGCACGGGCAGTTTTCGGGCCCACACCTTCCAGCGTTTCCAGTTCGGCAAACAGCGGGAACAGGATCTCGGGGCGGCTCATGGCTGGCCCGCAAGGGCAAGCCATTCGTCCTCGTCGATGACTTTCACCCCAAGGGCGGCAGCGACCTTGGCCTTGCTGCCAGCACCCGGCCCCGCGATCACCAGATCGGTCCTGGCCGAGACCGACTCCGCCACCTTGGCCCCCAGGCTTTCGGCGCGGGCCTTGGCCTCGGCACGGGTCATCCGCGCCAGGGTGCCGGTAAAGACCACGGTCAGGCCCGCGACCGGGCTGCCCTGCGGCGCTTCCGCCACCGCATCCTGAACCACCAGATGCGCCACCAGCGCATCAACGGCCGCGCGCTCGGCGGTCTGAGTGAATGCCGTCACGGCCGAGGCTGCCAGCACCGCCCCCACCCCGTCGATCGCCATCAGGTCCGCCCATTCTTCCCCCTCGCCCGGCGTGCACCGTGTCATCGCCGCCTCAAACGCCGCCCAACTGCCGTAGTGATTGGCCAGCAGTTTGGCCGCCGTTTCGCCGACGTGCCGGATACCAAGCGCGAAGATCAGGCGGTTGAGCGGGATGTGGCGCCGGGCCTCGATTGCGGCGAACAAGTTCTGCGCCGATGTCTCGCCCCAGCCGACCCGGTCTTTCAGCTTGTGCGCAGCGGCACCGTCGCGCGCGGCCAGGGTGAAGATGTCGGCGGGGGTTTTCACCGGCAGGTCGGGGTCATCGAACAACGCCTCGATATGTTTCGCCCCCAGCCCTGCGATGTCGAATGCCCCGCGCGACACGAAATGTTTCAGCCGCTCCACCCCTTGCGCCGGGCAGATCAGACCGCCGGTGCAGCGGCGCACCGAATCCCCTTCCTCACGCACCGCGTCCGAGCCGCAGTCGGGGCAGGCCTGGGGAAAGATGAAGGGCACTGCCGTGGCGGGGCGTTGCGTCAGATCGACATCCTTGATCTTGGGGATCACGTCTCCGGCGCGGTAAACCTGCACCCAGTCGCCCACCCGGATATCCTTGCCGCCGCGGATCAAAGCACCGGTGGCATCGCGCCCCATGATGTAGTCTTCATTGTGCAAGGTGGCGTTGGCCACCACGACCCCGCCCACCGTGACCGGGCTCAGGCGCGCCACCGGCGACAGCGCGCCGGTGCGGCCCACTTGGATGTCGATCGCCAGCAGCCGGGTCCAGGCCAGCTCGGCGGGAAACTTGTGGGCAATCGCCCAGCGCGGGGTGGCGGCGCGAAAGCCGAGGCGGCGTTGCAGCGCCAGGTCGTTAACCTTGTAAACCACGCCGTCGATGTCGTAGCCAAGGCTGGCGCGCTGCGCCTCGATCCGGCGATACACCGCCAGCAACGCCTCGACGCCCGCGCAAAGCTCGGTCGCGGGGTTGACCTGAAAGCCAAGGGCGCGCAGCCGGTCCATCGCGCCGATCTGGGTCTTGGCCAACGGCGCGGTGACCTCGCCCCAGGCGTAGGCGAAATGGCGCAAGGGTCGCGCCGCGGTGATGGCCGCGTCAAGCTGGCGCAGTGAACCGGCGGCGGCATTGCGCGGGTTGGCAAAGGTCTTTTCGCCGCGCGCCGCCTGGCGGGCATTGAGGGCAAAAAAATCGGCGTGGCTCATGTAAACCTCGCCGCGCACTTCCAGAACGGCGGGGGCGGCGGTCAGCGCGTGCGGGATGTCGGCAATGGTGCGGGCGTTGGCGGTGACATTCTCGCCAACCTCGCCGTCGCCGCGCGTGGCCGCCTGCACCAGGTGCCCATCTTCATAGCGCAGCACCAGCGACAGCCCGTCGATCTTGGGTTCGGCGGTAAAGTCGATCGTCCCGTCATAAACCAGGTACTTGCGGATACGCTCAATGAAATCAACCACATCGGTGTCACTGAACGCATTCTCGAGGCTCAACATCCGCACCGCATGGCGCACCTCGGCAAAGCCGGTCGCCAGGGCACCGCCAACTTTCCGGCTCGGGCTTTCGGCCACCGCGAGATCGGGGAACCGGGCCTCAAGCGCCAGCAGACGACGCTTCATGGCATCATAATCGGCATCCGAGATCTGCGGCGCGTCATCGCGGTGATAGGCGGTATTGGCCTGTTCGATCACCCGCACCAAATCCCGCCATTCGGCCTCGGCCTCGGTGTTGGTCAGTCGCTCAATCGCCTTGCGGTCCTGCATCGACCCATCCCCGGTTGCCGTCCCTATGGTTTAAGAGACTGCCCCCGACAGGTCCAGTGTGCGCAGCGTCGCCAGGCGTCAGGCACCGATCGCCAGCCGCCGCTCGACCTCGGCGGCGGTCGGGTCACGCAGCACATAGCCGCGTCCCCATACGGTTTCGATGTAGTTCTGCCCACCTGTGGCCTCGGCCAGTTTCTTGCGCAGCTTGCAGATGAAGACGTCAATGATCTTCAGTTCCGGCTCGTCCATGCCGCCGTAAAGATGGTTGAGAAACATCTCCTTGGTCAGGGTGGTGCCTTTGCGCAGACTCAGGAGCTCGAGCATCTGGTATTCCTTTCCGGTCAGATGCACGGTCTTGCCCTCGACCTCGACGGTCTTGGCATCGAGGTTGACCGCCACCTTGCCGGTGCGGATCATCGACTGCGCATGACCCTTCGAGCGCCGGATGATCGCGTGAATCCGCGCCACCAGTTCCTCGCGGTGGAAGGGCTTGGTCATGTAGTCGTCGGCCCCGAAGCCGAACCCCTTGATCTTGTTTTCGCTATCATCGGCCCCCGACAGGATCAGGATCGGCGTGTCGATCCGCGCCAGGCGCAACTGCCGCAGCACCTCGTGCCCACTCATGTCGGGCAGGTTGAGATCGAGCAGGATCAGGTCGTAGTCGTAAAGCTTGGCCAGGTCGATGCCATCCTCGCCCAAGTCGGTGCAATAGACATTCAGATTGGCATGCGTCAGCATCAACTCGATGCTGCGCGAGGTTGTCGGGTCGTCCTCGACCAGCAGGATCCGCATGTTCCATCCTCCGCGTCAGTCTCTTGTTCGTTAACGATACTGCGGTGCAATGGTTAATCGGCGGTTACTGTGGCAGAGGCCAAGGAATTTACAATCTAAAGTTGTCGATATTTCTGGATGGCGGTCACTTTCAACGCTTTTTCGCCATGCTGCTCGACCGCCTTGCGCCACAGCGAAAATTCCTCGTTGGAAAGCGCATAGCGCGCGAGCGCCTCCTTTTCACTGATCAGTCCATGGATCACCGCCTTGACCACCACCGCCTTGCGGCTAGCGACCCAGCGCCTGGTGTCCTTGTCGGGCAGATCGGCGCGACTGAGGATGCTGCCATCCGGCAAAGTCACCTGTCGCGGCCCGTCAACACGCTTGAGAAACATCACTCCACCCTCATACCTTGGCGCCAGCCTGACCGATCAGCCTTAAGCAAGGGTGAAACGCGGGGTTGAGAGTGCGCAGCATTTTCCTATACTGCGCAGGTATCTTCCCCGACAGGCCCATCCGATGCCCCTTGATCAGCCGCTGAACTCGCTTGGTCTGGCCAAACCCCCGCACGCGACGCGGGTGGTGGTGGCAATGTCGGGCGGGGTCGATTCGTCGGTGGTGGCGGCGCAGTTGGCCGAGCAGGGCTATGATGTGGTTGGCGTCACCTTGCAGCTTTACGACCACGGCGCTGCGCTGGCCAAAAAGGGGGCCTGCTGTGCCGGGCGCGACATCCATGATGCCCGCCGGGTGGCCGAAACCATGGGTTTTCCGCATTACGTGCTCGACTATGAAGATGCCTTCCGCGATGCGGTGATCGAGGAATTCGCCGACGCCTATCTCGCCGGCGCCACCCCCGTGCCCTGCATCCGCTGCAACCAGCGCGTCAAGTTCCAGGATCTGCTTGCCACCGCGCGCGACCTCGATGCCGACTGCATGGCGACCGGCCACTACGTCCAGCGCAAGCTCGGCCCGCTGGGGCCAGAGCTGCACCGCGCCACCGACCCGGCGCGCGATCAAAGCTATTTCCTGTTCGCCACCACCCCGACCCAGCTTGCCTACCTGCGCTTTCCGCTGGGGCATCTTGCGTCCAAGGCGGAAACCCGCGCACTGGCGGCGCGCTACGGTCTCGCGGTGGCCGACAAGCCCGACAGTCAGGACATCTGCTTTGTCCCGAACGGCGATTATGCCGCGGTGATCGAAAAGCTACGGCCGGGCTCATCCGCGCCGGGCGAGATCGTCGATCTGGCGGGGCGTGTGCTTGGGCAGCATGGCGGCGTCATCCACTACACCATCGGCCAGCGCCGCGGGCTGGGGATCGGCGGGCTAGGGGATCCGCTCTATGTCGTCCGCCTCGACCCCGCCGCGCGCCGCGTCGTGGTAGGACCGAAGGCCGCACTGGCCACAAGGACGATCCCGCTGACCGAGATCAACTGGCTGGGCGAGGTCCCGTTTCAGTCGCGCGGCGAATGGCAGGTCGACGTGAAAACCCGCTCGACCCGCCCGCCACTCCCCGCCGTGGCGCGGCCGCTCGGGCCAACCACCGCCGAGGTCGAACTGCTGACCCCCGAAGACGGGGTCGCAGCGGGCCAGGCCTGCGTGTTCTATGCCCAGAGCGACAGCCGGGTGTTCGGCGGCGGCTGGATCGGGAAGGGCCGCTAGCGCCGCGCGCGCCGTCGGCCATCGAGCGGCGGCCCGGGACGGCGCAGGTCCTGTCCTCTCGCCCGCCTTTCTCCTTGCGCTTCAGCGCCGTTCGGCAAAGAACGCCTGCAACAGCGCCGCCGACTGGTCCGCGCCGATGCCGTCATAGACCTCGGGCACATGATGGCACTGGGGGTGCGCGAACACCCGTGCCCCGTGCGCCACCCCGCCCGACTTGGGGTCCGCCGCGCCATAGTAAAGCCGCGCGATCCGCGCCGTCGCAACGGCGGCCGCGCACATCGGGCAGGGTTCCAGCGTCACGTAAAGGTCATGCCCGGCCAGCCGCTCGCTGCCCAGCGTGGCACAGGCAGCCCGGATCGCCAGCAGTTCGGCGTGGGCGGTCGGGTCGCGCAGCTCCCGCACCCGGTTCCCAGCCCGCGCCACCACCTCCCCGTCGGGCGACACCACCACCGCGCCCACGGGCACCTCACCGCGCCGACCGGCCGCCTGCGCCTCCTTCAGCGCCACATCCATATGGCTGCGAAACCCGCTCATCGCCCCCTGATGCCCTGCCATCCCCGCCATGACAAGCCCGCTTGCTCCTTCACCTTTGCTCAAATATCCTCCGGGGGTCCGGGGGTGGAAAACCCCCGGCGGTTGCCGCCCCCGCGCCAACCTCTCAGCGCGCAGGAAAAGTCATGACCGATACCCCCAAGCCCGGCGAACGCATTGCCAAAGTCCTGTCGCGGGCCGGCATCGCCTCGCGCCGCGAGGCCGAGCGGATGATCGAACTCGGTCAGGTTGCGGTTAACGGCCGGGTAATCGACGGCCCGGCGCTGAACGTCCTGCCCTCCGACCGCATCACGGTCGATGGCAAGCCGGTGGCCGCCCCCGAACCGGCGCGGCTGTGGCTCTACTACAAGCCTGAAGGGCTGGTGACTTCGGCCGCCGACGAGCAGGGCCGCCCGACGGTGTTCGACCGGTTGCCGCCCGACCTGCCGCGGGTGATGTCGATCGGGCGGCTAGACCTCAACTCCGAGGGCCTCTTGCTGCTGACCAACGACGGCGGGTTGAAGCGACGGCTGGAACTGCCGGCGACCGGCTGGATGCGCAAATACCGGGTGCGCATCAAGGGCAACCCGACCGACGCCGCGCTCGAGCCGCTGCGCGCCGGGCTTACGGTCGAGGGTGATCGCTTTCAGCCGATGGTGGTGGTAATCGACCGCCTTCAGGGAGCAAATGCCTGGCTGACGGTCGGCCTGCGCGAGGGCAAGAACCGCGAGATCCGGCGCGCGATGTTGGCGCTCGGCCTGACCGTGAACCGGTTGATCCGCATCTCCTACGGCCCGTTCCGCCTGGGCGATCTGCAACCCGGCGAAGTCTCCGAGGTGCGCGGTCGGGTGCTGCGCGATCAGTTGGGGTTCGATCCCGCCAGCGACGACGAACCGCCACCTACCGCCCGGCCCGCCACCCGGCGGCTGCGGCCCAAACCCGCCCGCAGCGCTGACACCACCCCGGATACGCCCGGCGCCACCAGACCGGCGCGCGCCAAACCGGGCTCCGGCTGGGCCAAGCCAACCCGCCGCTCGTCGGCCCGGCAAACGAACCCCGCCCCCGGCAGGCCATCCCCACGCCCGCCGCGTGGCGGTGGCAACGGCAGCGGCAAAGGGCAATAGAAGCAGGATTTGCGGCGCTGCGGGCACTGGCAAGCAGGTCAGACCTCGCCTATAGTCCGTGTGAGCTACGGCTATCCCGAGGCGCGCGCATGTCCGGCACGACCCTGCAAAACCTGACCTTCGTCCTGCTGCTGGCGCTGGTCGTCTATGTCAGCACACTCGGTGGGGCATGATGGCCGAGCGCTTCGGTGGCAAGTTCAGCCCGGACGGATCGGTCGGCAAGGATCACCCCGCCCGCCAGGCCGCGACCGATGCCCGTGTCGCCACGCCCCAAAGCCGCGCCGGGCTGCGCTCGAACCTTCTGTTCCTCGCCGCCCTGCCGTTCGCCGCCCGCGCCTTTCGCGGCGATCCGGCGGATCTGGTGCTGGGGCTGGTCGCGGCGGCCCTAATGCTGCTGGCTGCCTGGCTGACGCGCGAGGGCATTCTGGCGCAGCAGGCTTACGCCGCCCGCAGCGTCGCCCGTCGCCCGGCCCTGCCGCGCAAGATCGCGGGCTCGGTGCTGACCGGGGCCGCACTGGGGCTGGGCGGCGCGATGGCCGGGGTCGGCCCGATCTACCCGATCCTGTTTGGCTTGATCGGCGGGGCCCTTCATCTTTTCGCCTTCGGCCCCGATCCTTTGCGCGACAAGGGCATGGCCGGGGTTGACCCGTTCCAGACCGAGCGCGTGGCGCGTGCGGTGGCCGAGGCCGAGCAGTTTCTTGCCGCCATGGCCGACGCGATCAGCCGCGCCGGGATCCCTGGCCTTGAAGGCCGGGTAGCAGCTTTTGCCGTCACCGCCCGCAACCTGTTTCGCACCATCGAGAATGATCCGCGCGATCTGACCGCCGCGCGCAAGTATCTGTCGGTTTATCTGATGGGGGCGCGCGATGCGACCATCAAGTTCGCCAACCTCTATGCCCAGACCCGCAGCCCCACCACCCGCGCCGGTTATGAAGCGCTGCTGACCGATCTGGAAACCAACTTTGCCGCCCGCACCCAGGCGCTGCTCGCCGACAACCACGTCGATCTCGATGTCGAGATTCAGGTGCTGCGCGAGCGGCTTCAGTTCGAGACCCCGCCCCCCGTGACCCCACAGCCGATGAAAGAGTAACCGCCATGACCGAGCCCCCCCGCACCGCCGCCGCCGCTTTGGCCGAGATCAAAAAGGTCACCGCCACCGTTCTGCCCGAGCCGGGCCGCGAGGTGGTGCCCCTTGCCGCTGCCCCCGCGCCGCTTGCCGCCGACATCCGCAAGCGCATGGCCGAGATTGATCTGACCAACACCCAGTCGATCATCTCGTTCGGCTCCGCCGCGCAGGCCGAGTTGCAGGTGATCAGCGCGGCCATGCTGGCCGATGTAAAAAACAAGGATGTGGGCCCGGCGGGCGACAGCCTGCGCTCCATCGTCACCACCATCCGCGGCTTTTCGGTCAGCGAGCTTGACGTGCGCCGTTCGCGCAGCTGGTGGGAAAAGCTGGTGGGTCGCGCCGCCCCGTTTGCCAATTTCGTGGCGCGCTTTGAAGCGGTGCAGAGCCAGATCGACCATGTGACGGGCGAACTTGACATGCACCAGCACAAGCTTCTGATCGACATCAAGGCGCTCGATGGGCTTTATCGCAAGACCCTTGAATTCTATGATGCGCTCGCACTCTACATCGCGGCGGGCGAGGCGCGGCTGGCCGAGGTCGATGCCACCGACATTCCTGCGAAAGAGGCCGCCGTGGCGGCCGCCGCCGAAGCCGATCAGGTGATGAAGGCGCAGGAGCTGCGTGACCTGCGATCGGCGCGCGACGATCTGGAGCGTCGGGTGCATGATCTCAAGCTGACGCGGCAGGTCACCATGCAATCCTTGCCCTCGATCCGGCTGGTGCAGGAAAACGACAAGTCGCTGGTCACCAAGATCGGCTCGACCCTGGTCAACACGGTGCCGCTGTGGGAAACCCAGCTGGCGCAGGCGGTGACCATCCAGCGTTCGCGCGAGGCCGCCGAAGCGGTGCGCGCCGCCAACGATCTGACCAACGAGCTGCTGACCGCCAACGCCGAGAACCTGCAACAGACCAACCGCGTGGTGCGCCAGGAAATGGAGCGCGGCGTGTTCGACATCGAGGCGGTGAAGAAGGCCAACGCCACGCTGATCGCCACCATCAATGAAAGCCTTGCCATCGCCGACGAAGGCAAGGCCCGGCGCGCCAGTGCCGAGGCGGAAATGCAAAAGATGGAAGCCGAACTGCGCGACACCCTCGCCGCCGCCAAGGCGCGGCCGACCGCACTCGGGGCCAGCATCGGCACCGCGACCCCGGCCTGAGGTGCAGATGCCCGGCCGCCCGCACCGCCGCCGTGCCCCAAGCGGCCTTCTGGCCGCGCTGGTGCTGGTTGCCGTGGCGGGATGCACTCCCGCGCCGGTGGTGCGGCAGCCGCCGCCCGGCGCGGGGGCGGTGCCCGCCGCCCCGCCTCCACCTTCGGCCGAAAGCGAGGCGATCCGGGTCTATTTCGCCAAGGTTGAGGCCGATCTGCTGGCGCAGGGCCTGATGCGCACCGATGGCGGCGGCGCGGATGCCCCGTTTAGCGACCTTATGCTGGCGGAAAACTTCATCCGCATCGCCCTGTTCGACGAATATCAGCGCGGCCCCGCGGGCGGTCTGGTGCAGCGCGAGGCCGTCAGCCGCCTGCGGCGCTGGCAGCAGCCGGTGCGGGTGGGGTTGCATTTCGGCGCCTCGGTGGCGCCCGCGCGGCAGGCCACCGACACCGCCCGGGTGGCCTCGTATCTGGCGCGGCTGGCGCAGGTCACCGGCCATCCGATCGCGCTGGCCGACACCGCCACCAATTTCCAGGTTTACGTCGTGAACGAAGACGAGCGCCGCGCCCTTGGGCCGGTGATCTTGGCCACCGTGCCCGATCTCGCGCCCGCCGATGTGGCAGGCCTGACCAATCTGCCGCGCTCGACCTACTGCATCGTCTATGCCATGTCGCAAGGCAACGGCAGCACCTACAGCCGCGCCTTCGCGGTGATCCGGGCCGAGCATCCCGACCTGCTGCGCCTGTCGTGCATCCACGAGGAAATCGCGCAAGGGCTGGGGCTGGCCAACGACAGCCCGACCGCCCGGCCCTCGATCTTCAACGACGACGAGGAATACGCGCTGCTGACGGTGCAGGACGAGTTGATGCTGCGCATGCTCTACGACCCGGCATTGCGCCCCGGCATGACCGAGATCGAAGCGCGCCCGATCATCTTCACCCTTGCCAGCGAGCTGCACGGCGGGGCAAGCTGAGCCAACGATTGCACAAGGGAACCCGGTCATGGCACTGTTAGATTTTCTCAAAGGCCAATTCATTGATGTCATCCACTGGGTCGATGACACCCGCGACACCATGGTCTGGCGGTTCGAGCGTCAGGGCCATGAAATCAAGTATGGCGCGAAACTGACGGTGCGCGAAGGTCAGGCGGCGGTGTTCGTGCACGAAGGCCAGTTGGCCGATGTCTTCGGCCCCGGCCTCTACCAGCTCGAGACCAACAACCTGCCGATCATGACCTCGCTGCAACACTGGGATCACGGCTTTCAATCGCCGTTCAAATCCGAGGTCTATTTCATCAACACCACCCGTTTCAACGATCTGAAATGGGGCACCAAGAACCCGATCATGTGTCGCGACCCCGAGTTCGGCCCGGTCCGGTTGCGCGCCTTCGGCACCTATGCGATGCGGGTCGCCGATCCGGCGGTGTTCCTGCGTGAAATCGTCGGCACCGATGGCGAGTTCACCGCCGACGAGATCAGCGACCAGATCCGCAACGTCATTCTGCAGGAAATGAGCCGGGTGCTGGCCGCATCAGGCATTCCGGTGCTGGACATGGCGGCCAATACCGCTGACCTGAGCAAGCTGGTGATCACCGCAATCAGCCCCAGGATCGGTGAATACGGCCTGACCCTGCCCGAGTTCTACATCGAGAACATCTCGCTGCCGGAAGAAGTGGAAAAGGTGCTCGACAAGCGTACTTCGGTCGGGCTGGCGGGCGATCTTGGCAAATACACCCAGTTCAGCGCGGCCGAGGCGCTGGCCAATCCCGCCACGGGCGCGGGGGCGGCGATGTCGGCCGGAATGGGGGCGGCGATGGGGCTTGGCATGGCGCAGCAGATGCAGCCGGGGCCATGGGGTGCAGCGGCACCCGCCGTCGCCCCCGCAGCGCCCCCGCCCCCGCCACCACCCGCCGCCCGCGCCTGGCATGTCGCCGACCATGGCACCAGCAAAGGCCCGCTCAGTGCCGCCGAGCTGGCGCAGATGGTCGCCACCGGCGCGCTCACCCGCACCACCCAGGTCTGGAGCGCCGGGCAGGATGGCTGGAAACCCGCCGCCGACACCGAGCTTGCCGCGCTGTTCGCGCAGGTGCCGCCGCCCCCGCCGCCTGGAGCCTGAGCGATGGCGCGGGACGAAGAACACCGCTGGCCGTGCGAGGAATGCGGCGCCGATCTGCGCTTTGTGCCCGGCCAGACCGAGCTTAAATGCGACCATTGCGGCCATACCCAGGCCATTCCCGAAGCCCCGCAGGCACGCACCCGCGCGCTTGGCGAGCTTGACCTCGATCAGGCGCTGCGCAACGATCTGCCCGCCCCTGCCCGCGAGGAAACCCGCGCGACCCCCTGCCCGTCCTGCGGTGCGCTGGTGGAATTCGCGGGGGCGGTTCACGCCACTGAATGCCCGTTCTGCGCCACGCCGGTCGCGATCGGCACCGGCAGCCAGCGCCAGATCAAGCCCCAGGCGCTGATCCCGTTCGCGCTCGACCAAGCGACCGCGCGCAGCGCTATGACCAAATGGCTGGGCAAGCTGTGGTTCGCCCCCGGCGGGCTGGTCGAATATGCCCGCAAGGGCCGCGCCATGAACGGCATCTACGTGCCCTACTGGACGTTTGATGCGGCCACCCGCTCGCGCTACCGCGGCCAGCGTGGCGACTACTACTACGAGACCCGCACCGTGACGGTCAACGTGAACGGCAAGACCGAGCGGCGCGAGGAACGGGTGCGTCACACCCGCTGGACCCCGGTGACCGGCTGGGTCAGCCGCCGGTTCGACGATGTGCTGGTGCTGGCCAGCCAGTCGCTGCCGCGTAGCCATACCGACGCGCTGGCACCTTGGGATCTGTCGGCCCTGACCGCCTACAACCCCGATTACCTTGCCGGTTTCAGCGCCGAGGGCTACACCGTCGGCCTTGCCGACGGCCAGACCATCGCGCGCGAAGAGATGGCGACGCAAATCCACCGAGATGTCGAATCCGATATCGGTGGCGACGAACAGCAGGTCGATCAGGTCAATACTGCGTATTCAGCGGAAACCTTCAAGCACGTGCTGCTGCCGGTGTGGCTGGCGGCCTACAAGTTCGGCGGCAAGTCCTACCGCTTTGTTGTCAACGGCCAGACCGGCAAGGTGAAGGGCGAACGCCCGTGGTCGAAGTGGAAGATCGCGATTGCCGTGGTGGTGGTAGCCGTGGTGGTGGCGGCGGCGGTCTATTTCATTCAGACCCAGCAATAGCGCCGCTCATCCGCCCTTGACGGGCGTGTTCGCTGGTGCTGGAGCCGCCTCAGCGCAGAAAGCCCGCAAGGGCTTGATGGGCGCGCGCCGGTTGACTTGTGCAGCCGCCCGCCCGATAGAGCGCCATCGCAACCCCGAGGTCCCGATGCGCATCCTTGACCACGCCCATATCCCGGAACTGCCGAACCCCTACTACGGCAAGGTGCGCGATTGCTACGATCTGCCCGACGGCAGCCGCATCCTGATCGCCTCGGATCGCATCTCGGCGTTCGACCGCATCCTTGCCTTCATCCCGTGGAAGGGGCAGGTGCTGACCCAGACCGCCCGGTTCTGGTTCGATCGCACCGCCGACCTCTGCCCCAACCATGTCATCAGCTACCCCGACCCCAATGTGGTGATCGGCAAGCGCCTCACAATCCTGCCGGTCGAGATCGTGGTGCGCGGCTACCTTGCCGGCACCACCGGCACCTCGGTGCTGACGCTTTATCAGCACGGCCTGCGCCAGATGTATGGCCACACCCTGCCCGATGGGCTGGCCCCAAATCAGGCCCTGCCCGCGCCGATCATCACGCCCACCTCCAAGGCTTTCGACGGCGGCCACGACGAGCCGCTGACCGCGACCGAGATCGTGGCGCGCGGCCTGCTGACCCAGACCCAATGGAACGAGATCGCCGCACGCGCGCTGGCACTGTTCGCCCGCGGCCAGCAGATCGCCGCCAGCCGCGGCCTGATCCTGGTCGATACCAAATATGAATTCGGAACCGACGCCGCAGGCAACATCCTGCTCGCCGACGAAATCCACACGCCCGACAGTTCGCGCTACTGGATTGCGGCGGACTACCCGCGCGCTTTTGCCGACGGCACCCGCCCCCCCAGTTTCGACAAGGACGTGATCCGCTCCTGGGTGGCGGCGCGTTGCGACCCCTACCACGACCCGATCCCGGAAATCCCGGCGACGCTGATCGCGGCCACCTCGCAGGTCTATATCAGTGCATTCGAGGCCATCACCGGCCAGAAGTTCATGCCCGACGCCAGCGGAGAAACCCCGCTGGCGCGGGTGCGTACCAACCTGGCACCCTGGTTCAACCGATGACGCGCGTCAGCCGCGCGAAATCGGCACCGAGGTGGGCTTTGGTGCCGCATCGGGGGCTTTCTGCGGCACCACAACCGTCAACACGCCGTCCTTGAGTTCGGCCTTCACCGCGGCCTCGTCGGCGTCCGGGGGCAGCCGGAAACTGCGGCTGAAACTGCCGAACTGACGTTCGCTGAAATACCAGTCTTCGCCGCTTTCCTCGCGGCTAGTCTTCTTCTCGCCGCGCACGGTGACCACCCCGTCATCCACCGAAACCTGAACATCGCCTTCGGCGACGCCGGGCAACTCGACTGCGATGCGGTAGGCGTTGTCAACCACCGAGGCCTCGGACGCCGGGGCCAGCCACTCGGCCACCCGCGATCCGGCTTGCCGGAATGGCTCGTAAAGCGATGGCCAGAAGCCACTTATCGGGAATTTCTCGATCATGATGCACCTCCTATTGCCATGATTTCCGAACCGCTTGACCCTGCCGCATTACCGCGCAGGGTGCCATGACCTGCATCAACATCCGCCCGGGCAGGATCAATAATCTGCCTGCCCCGCGCTGGCGATTGCACCCCCGGCCCGTCATCAGCTAGAACGAGGCAACCCTGCTGCACAGGAGACCTTCTTGCCGATGATTCTCTGCTGTGGTGAAGCCCTGATCGACATGCTGCCCCGCACCACCACGGCGGGCGAGCCCGCCTTTGCCCCCTATGCCGGTGGCGCGGTGTTCAACACCGCCATCGCCCTTGGCCGCCTGGGCACCCCCACCGGCTTCTTCTCCGGCCTCTCGACCGATCTGATGGGCGAGATTCTGACCCAGACCCTGACCGCATCCAAGATCGATATCAGTCTGGCCGCGCGCTCGAACCGCCCCACCACGCTCGCGTTCGTGAAGCTGGTGCAGGGGCAGGCAAGCTATACCTTCTACGACGAGAATACCGCTGGCCGCCTGCTTGCCGTAACCGACCTGCCCGCCCTGCCAGCCACCATCGGCACCCTGTTCTTTGGCGGCATCAGCCTGATCAACGACCCCGCCGCCGCCAGCTACGAGGCGCTGCAGGCGCGCGAGTCCGGCGCCCGCGTGACCATGATCGATCCCAACATCCGCCCCGGCTTCATCACCGACCCCGCCCCATACCGCGCCCGCATTGCCCACATGATGGCCCGCGCCGATATCGTCAAGCTCTCGGACGAAGACATGCACTGGCTGCTGGGCGCCGGCGATCTGACCACCCTGGCGCGCCAGATCATCGCCACCGGGCCAAGCCTCGTGTTCCTGACCGAAGGGGCCAAAGGCGCGCGCGCCGTCACCGCCACCGGGGATCGCTTTGTCGCCGCCCGAAAGGTGACAGTGGCCGATACCGTGGGTGCGGGCGATACCTTCAACGCGGGCGTCCTTGCGGCGCTTGACCGTGCCGGGGCGCTGACCCGCACCGCCCTCGCCGCCCTGCCCGATGCCACCCTTGACGCCGCCCTGACCCTTGGCACCCGCGCCGCCGCCGTGACCGTCAGCCGCGCCGGTGCCAACCCGCCCTGGGCGTTTGAGCTCTGACATGCGCGCCCTGCTCCAGCGCGTCAACCGCGCCTCGGTCACGATCGACGGGCGGGTGGCCGGGCAGATCGAGGAGGGGCTGGTGATCCTGTTCTGCGCCATGCAGGGCGACAGCGACGCCCAAGCCGACGCCCTTGCCGCGCGCATCGCCAAACTGCGCATCTTCCGGGACAGCGCGGGCAAGATGAACCTCAGCCTTCGCGCGACCAATGGGGCGGCCCTGATTGTCAGCCAGTTCACCCTGGCGGCCGACACCACGCGCGGCAACCGCCCCGGCTTTTCGACCGCCGCCCGCCCCGACGAAGGCAAGCGCCTCTACGACCACTTCACCGCCCGGATGCGCGCCGAAGCCATCCCCTGCGCCAATGGTGTCTTCGGGGCCGACATGCAGCTTGCCCTGGTCAACGACGGGCCGGTCACGATCTGGCTCGAGGCCTGACCGGGTCATTCTCACTGGCGCAAATATCCTCGGGGGGAGCGGCCCCCGAAGGGGGCGGCGCGGGGGGCGGAAAGCCCCCCGACCGGCGCGCTGGTCCGGCGCTCAGACCCAGTCCCACGGCCGGGCAAAATTGCCCAGCACCGCCGCCACCGCCGCGTCGTCAACCCCCGGCACCCGCGTCAGCTTGGCCACCAGACCGCGCTTCTTGTCTTCCACCACCGCCGCCACCCGCACCGCAAGCCCCGCCTCGGCCAGCGCCGAATCATAAACCCGGGTGATCGCGCGCCGCCGCAAATCCGGCTTGAACACCTTGCCAACCGCGGTTTTTGGCAGTTCCGCGAGCACTTCTATGTGCTTGGGGATCGCCGCGCGTTCGCGGATATGGCTGCGGGCATACTCCATCAGGTCGGCTGCGGTCACGGTCGCACCCTTGACCAGCTCGACATAGGCGCAGGGCAGCTCGCCCGCAAAGGTATCGGGCTGGCCGATCGCGCCCACGAACGCCACCTCGGGATGGCCCATCAGGCCTTCCTCGATTTCGGCGGGGTCGATGTTGTGCCCGCCGCGGATGATCAGATCCTTGGCGCGACCGGTGATGAACAGATAGCCGTCGCCGTCCCGCCGCCCCAGATCGCCGGTGCGCAGGTAACGACCCTCGGCGAACAGACCATGGTTCTTGTCAACCTGGGTATAGGTCGAGCCGGCAAACACGCCGGGGTTCGAGATGCAGATCTCGCCCACCTCATCGACCCCGCATTCGCGCAGCACCTTGCCATCGCCATCGGCCTGCAGAATCCGCACCGTGGTGTAGGGAAACGGCAGCCCGACCGAGCCGATCTTCTTGACCCCGTCGGGCGGATTGATCGACACCAGACAGGTGGCCTCGGTCAGCCCGTAGCCCTCTATGATCTGCACCCCGGTCGCCGCTTCGAAGCGGTTGAAAAGTTCGATCGGCAGCGGCGCCGAGCCGGAAAACGCACCACGCAGGGTGCTGACATCGGCATTCACCGGGCGCTGCATCAGGGCCGCCAGCGCGGTCGGCACCGTGATCATGTAGGTCGCCTTCCAGCGCGCGATCAGCTTCCACAGGTTGTCAAACACCCCCTCGCCGCGATAGCCCGCCGGGGTCGGAAACACCACATGCGCGCCCGAGGCGATCATCGACATCAGCACCGGATAGGCGGCAAAGACGTGAAACATCGGCAAGGGGCACATCACCACATCGGTTTCGCGAAACATCAAGGTGGCCCCAAGCCAGCCGTTGTAGATCATCCCCGAGGCCATGTGCTGCGCCACCTTTGGCATGCCGGTGGTGCCGCCGGTGTGGAAATAGGCCGCGACCCGGTCGGTCGCATCGTCGGCAAACGTCAGCCGGTCGGCCGGCATCCGGCGCGCCTCGGCGTTGAAATTCTTCACGTTCGCCACGTGCTCGACGGGGTTCTTGGGGCGGATCAGGGGCACGATCCAACTTTTCGGCGGGGTCAGATAGCGCACCAGATCGACCTCGAGCACGGTCCTGACACCCGGCGCGTGTTTCACCGCCTCGCCCACCCGTTGCGCCAGTTCGGTCTTCGGGAACGACTTCAGCGTCACCACCACCTTGGCCCCGGTTTCGCGCAGAATGGCGCTGATCTGTTCGGGCTCGAGCAGCGGGTTGATCGGGTTCACGATCCCTGCCACCGACCCGGCCAGCAGGGTGATCGCGGTCTCGAGGCTGTTGGGCAGCACGAACGCCACCACGTCCTTGTGGCCGACTCCCAGCGAGTGAAACAGGTTGGCCGCTTGCGTCACCCGGCCATGCAGCGCGCCCCAGGTCAAGGTCTGCTCCGGGTCGTTCGGCCCCGACAAGAGTTGAAACGAGATCGCCGGCCGCGCCCCGAAGCGCTCTTTGGCGGCGGTGATGAACTGGTACATGGTGCGCGGCACATCACGGTCGCTCCAGTGCGCGGCCTGCGCCTCGATCGCCTTGATATCCGCCAATGACGCGAATTTTCCCACTTTGTTCTCCTCCCGGATTCCCCTTTGGCGGGGATTGTCATTGCCCAAAGGATGCAAGCTATTGGCCGCGCAAGCAAGAAAAACCGCGCCCGCAACGCAACGTCAGGGCAACCGCCCGCGCCCCCGGACGCCTTGCCCGAATCGGCGTCGCGCCGGGCGTGGCGTCAAATCTGCCCGTCGGTGAATTGCAGCCGCGCGAGACGCGCGTAAAGCCCGTCCTCGGCCACCAGCGAGTCATGCCCGCCGACTGCCACGATCCGGCCGTGATCGAACACCACGATCCGGTCGGCACGCTTGACCGTGGCCAGCCGGTGCGCCACCACCAGCGTGGTGCGCCCTTCTGCCAGCCGTTCCACCGCCACTTGCACCAGCCGCTCGCTTTCGGCATCCAGCGCCGAGGTCGCCTCGTCCAGCAGCAGAGCCCGCGCATCGCGCAAGATCGCCCGCGCAATCGCGATGCGCTGCTTCTGCCCGCCCGACAGCATGACCCCGCGCTCGCCCAAATAGGTGTCATAGCCCTGCGGCAGGGCGGCCAGAAAATCATGCGCGGCGGCGGCCGCGGCGGCGGCTTCGACTTCGGCGTCGGTCGCCTCGGGGCGGCCAAAGCGGATGTTCTCGCGCGCCGAGGTGGCAAAGATCACCGGATCCTGCGGCACCAGCGCCATGCAGCGCCGGAAATCGCCCCGCGCCATGTCGCGCAGGTCAACCCCGTCCAGCCGCACCACGCCCTGCTGCGGGTCGTAAAACCGCTGCAGCAGTTGCAGGATGGTGGTCTTGCCCGCGCCCGACGGCCCGACCAGCGCCACCGTCTCGCCGGGGCTGACGCGCAGATCAACGCCCTCCAGCGCCGAAACCCCGGGCCGCGCGGGATACTGGAAATGCACGCCCTCGAAACTGATCTCGCCTCGCACCGGGCGCGCCAGCGCCTTGGGCGCCACCGGATCCTGCACCGGATCGACCGCCCCCAGCAATTCGACCAGCCGCTCGGTCGCGCCGGCGGCGCGCTGCAACTCGCCCCAGATTTCCGACAGCGCCCCGACCGAGCCTGCCACCAGCACCGCATAGATCAGGAACTGCACCAGCTCGCCCGGGCTCATCGCCCCCGATTGCACATCGCGCGCGCCGATCCACAGCACCCCGACGATGCCGGTGAACACCAGAAAGATCACGATCACCGTCATCACGGCGCGGGTGGTGATGCGCTGAAGCGCCGAGCTGAATGATCTTTCGGTAACATCGCCAAAGGCCGTGCGCGATAGCGACTCGTGGGTAAAGGCCTGCACCGCCTGCACCGACAGCAACGCCTCCGAGGCATTGCCGGCGGAAGCCGCGATCCAGTCCTGGTTCTCGCGGCTGAGGTTGCGCAGCCGCCGCCCCAGCACGATGATCGGCACCACCACCGCAGGCACGATCAGCAGCACAAGGCCGGTCAGCTTGGCCGAGGTGATCAGCAGCAGCGCCATGCCTCCGAACAGGATCAGCACATTGCGCAGCGCCACCGAGACCGACGAGCCGATCACCGACAGGATCAGGGTGGTATCGGTGGTCAGCCGCGAGAGCACCTCGCCGGTCAGGATGCGCTCGAAGAACGCGGGACTCATGCCCAGCACGCGGTCGAACAGGGCGCGGCGAATGTCGGCAACCACCCGCTCGCCCAGCCGGGTGACCAGGTAGTAGCGCAAGCCCGTGCCCAGTGCCAAAGCTCCGGCAATCACCAGCGCCGCGGCAAAATACTGATCCAGCAGGGCGGCATTGTCGCCCCCGAACCCGTCCACCACCCGGCGCACCGCCAAGGGCAGGATCAGGCTGATGGTCGCGGTCAGGATCAGCGCCAGCAGCGCCAGCACCACCATGCCGCGATAAGGGGTCAGAAACGGCACCAGCCCGCGCAACGCGCCAACCTTTCTTGAGCGCGCGCGATCTTCGACGATTGTGGTGCCTCGGGCCATGGGTCTTTTGCTCCTGCTTGCCGCAGCGGTTTAGGGGCTGCACCCGCCTCCTGCAAGGGCCGCGCGCGCGATCTGGCCGTTTTCCCGGGGGCATGGCTGTGTCACCCTGCCGCGGACGGAGGGGGTATGAATGGTTTGTGAGCGACCAGGCGCCCTGACTTTTGCAAATGATTTTGGGAGGCGGACGGCTCGGTTGCACAAGTCCGGTGAGGGATTGGGGGGTGTCCGAGGGCGTGGTGGACTTTGTCGCCACGTTTGCGGTGTAACTCGGGGTGGCGATCGGTGACGTCGGTTCATGGTGGAGTTGCAAGCTTCAACTGCGAACCGAGGCGATCCGGCGCGTGTTCGATGCCACCTGGCAACGCTGTCGCGTGCATTGGATGCGCAATGCGCTCGCCCATGTGCCGAAGGGGCAGCATACCGTCGTGTCGGTAGCGTCCCGCAAGCCTTC
>Ga0172367_10000249_pt1 | contig 82391 bp, 65 predicted proteins | sample Lak10m_FD_114542 | JGI IMG/M metagenome (GOLD analysis project Ga0172367, IMG submission 114542) | Freshwater microbial communities from Kabuno Bay, South-Kivu, Congo - kab_022012_10m | ecosystem: Environmental > Aquatic > Freshwater > Lake | place: Democratic Republic of the Congo: South-Kivu... | reverse complement strand
TTTTATATCTATTGAGCAGGTTGCTTGCAATATCACCAATACTGGTTGATATATCTCGCAATGTAACTCGTGCTGTTTCCGGTATATCATTTTCAAAAACATTGATAATCATTTTCAAACTTGCAAGGGGCGAGCGAATATCATGTACAACTTGGCTAGCAACTGTTCTAAATTTTTCTTGTTCTTCTAGTTGAATTTTTTGTAACTCGCTTTCATGTTTTAAAAGTTCGGCTTCTTTTTTGTCAGTTATTTCCAACAATACTCGAATTGTCCCTGCGACTTCAGTCTTGTTCATTTTATCATCAAACAATGGTGCTCTTGCAGAAAGGAAATACCTTGTTTTTCCTGTTACTGGATCGGCAACAGCTTCTTCAAATTCTATTGCTCTTTTCTCTTGTATCACCTGTTGAATATTTTTTATTATAAGTTCTGATGTATTTTGTGGATAGAGCTCGTCAACCGCTTTGCCAACAATATTATCTCGATTTGATGTTTGGCTCACGGTTTGGAAAGCCAGATCATTTCCCCCTAATACTACACCGTTTTTATCTAACCAGCATACTGGAAATGATACAGCGGATGCAAACTTCTCCAGTGTTTCAAAGGTTTTTTCCAATGTCATTCCAACACAGTACTGCGTCAAAATTGATAGCACTGCAATTGGAGATTTGCTGTTACTAGCAACTTGATCAATAATCTTTTTAAGTTTAGTTTGCTCTTGTAATTGTACTTTTTGTAATTCTGTCTCAATCCTTAAATGTTCAGCTTCCTTCTGTGCTGTAATATCAATGGAAGTACCAACCAAGCCAACAATGTTTCCATTATCATCACGTAATGGAGCTTTAATCGAATTGAGATATTTTTTTTCCCCTGTAGAAATATCTTTAATTTCCTCTTCTTGTGAGCTTATTTTACCTAATTGCATTACTTCTTCATTATGAGAAACTATTCTATCGGATATCTCTTTTGGATAAACGTCATAAGCTGTTCTACCAATGAAATCAGAACTAGGTATTCCCTCTAATCCTACCGTTTTCATAAATTGATGATTCATTCCTAACATTTTTCCCTGTCTGTCAATCCAAGCAATAGGCACAGGGACTTGGTCAACGATTTTTGTAAATTTTCCTTGTTCTTGTAAACGGTCAGCTTCTATTTGTGCAGTTATGTCAATTACTATACTTACAACTCCGACCGCCTCATCACCTTCTAATAACAGCGATCTAGTAGTGATGTAATATTTTGCCTTCTTTGTTACAAAGTCTGTAGTAGATTCCTCGAAAGATAGTGTTTTTCCAGTTTGTATTATTTTTTTTATATTCGTTTCTATGGTCGAAGCTATTTCAAAAGAGTATAAATCATATAACGTCTTTCCAATAATATTTGCGCAAGATAAATTCCCTAGAATTGTTATTCCATGTCTATTAGCTCCTCTAATTACCGAATTCATATCTGTCCAATAAAGAGCCATCGGAACAATATTAGATAGCTTCTCAAGTTCCTCATAAATTTTTGGTATTTTGTTCATTTTCTTTTCCTATTTACGCATGATCTCTGCATAATATCAGACCACATATTATGAGTAATCTTAGGCCAGTAAAATCCAAGTTGCTCTAAAATAATGCAAGTTTTATCTTGCAGGATTTTTACCTGTGTAACATCGTTAGTATTTATTTCTTGTAACCATCTTTGATGTAGCATAAATAATTCTGCTTGCTTGCTAAACGTTTCATCGATATTCATATTCTTAACAAGACTATCAATAAATTCATTTACTGAGTTAATTTTAACTTGTATATCCTCAGCACAAAATATTTCACTGATATCGCATAAGTGTGGATTAAAAACATGATACGTTTGGTCACTGAGGTTTAATTGATCAAAAAGTTTAACAACTGCAAGGGCAGTTAAATCTACTGGAGATACCTCAACTACTGATAATTCTTTGAACATCATTCCCAATTTTAATATCGTTTTAAATAACACAAAAAAAGCGTTATCCTCAATGTTTTCTTGATGACGATAGTTAGTGGAGTGCATTGCTACATTGCCTAAACGATAAATATTACTTGTAATACCATATTTACGGTACTCACTAACAGCAATTTCACCCTCGTACTTAGTTCTTGCATAAGTATTATTACGATTAACTAAGATATTGGAATCATCATCTTCGTGAAATACAAAATAACTACGGTTTGGTACATAACCATCCTGGACCAAAACTCCAATAGTAGAAATATAATGAAAGTCTTTAGTAGCTGTTAATCTTGATAATTCAAGTAAATTAATGGTTGATTGTACATTAGTTTGATAAGCGTCATTATAAGTTCCATAATGTTTTACTAAAGCAGCTGAATGAATAATGCTATCAATGTTCGATATAAGTTCTTGATACTGTTTTAACGATATCCCTAATTGTGGTTGTTCAAGGTTAGAAACTAATATTTTAATTTTGTTTCTGTAGTTTTCTAAGTCACTATCAAAATAATATTTGAACTTATTATTTATACGATCGTAAGCTTCATCATGTGATGGTGCTCGTACTGTTAAATACACTGTGTAATTTGTGTTACATAATAGTTGGTATAAAATATTACAACCAACATGTCCTGTTGCTCCTGTTAATAATACATTACTTATGTGCTTTTTTTGTTCTACTACCTGAATGTGTTCTGCTTGATGAAGATATTGTGCTTGTTTTTTTAACATGTCATCCACATCACAAGCTAAATATTTTCCTTTTTTCGCATACAATAATTTAACTTTTTCTAATTGTTGCATAAAATTGTTTCTAATAAATGGAGCAAATTCAGCAATTTTAGCAATGGTTTGAAATTTTAAAAACTCATCTATGCTAATTTTATAACTCTTTTGTAATCTAGCAACTAAACTTACTACTAACAAGCTATCAATGTTAAGAGAAGACAGATCATCATGTATGCTAATTTTTTCTATTCCGAGTACGTCCAAAAATACTTTTGCAATGTCATAGTACTTGTTTGGTAAATTTTGCTCGATAACTCTACTGCTAATATCTGATATACTTGCATCGTCTTTTAATACATTTTCAGAAATAAATCTGGTGGGAACAGGACTGTTCGCATTATGTATTTTAGATGTATCTATCCAATAAGAAGAAGAATCAAAACAATAATTGGGTAAGTTGGCTGTTCTACAAGAGGAATCCAAATAATAACTTTCAAAATCAACGTTATAACCATTACTCCATAATTTGGCTATGATAGCTTCCTTGGTATTAACGTCAGGAATTTTCTCTTTATAAGCTTTATAAGAATTTAATACCTGTGTGGTGCAAATATTAGAAACATTATGATGTTTAACAAAAGTTAATAGCGATTTTCCCGGTCCGATTTCGATAAAAAATGGATTCTCGTAGAGATTGCATAAAGCTTGTATCCCATCAGCAAGTAAAACAGTACTGCGAATATGATTGGCCCAATATTCTGGGTTTATTGCATCATTAGCCTTTATAAAATCCCCCGTAACATTAGAAATAAAACTTTTTTGCGGAGAGTTTAGTTTTACCTGCGCTACTTTATACGAAAACTTTTGTGCAGCAAGATTCATCAAAGACGAGTGATATGCGTGCGATACATTTAAAATAATCGATTGTATATTTGCTGAGTCTAAAACAATTTTTAAATTGTTTATATTTTCATATGTACCTGAAACAACACAGTTTTTTAAAGAATTAACTGCTGCCACTTCACAATTATATTTATTGGCAATTTCTTTAATTTCATATGTGTCACCTTGAATTGAAAGCATTGCCCCTTTTGACATTGATTGCATCAATTCCCCACGAGCAATAGTTAATTGAATCGCGTCCTCTAAGTCAAAAACCCCTGCCAATGTTGCTGCAACGTACTCTCCTATGCTGTGTCCAATATAAGCAACAGCATGAACATTTAAACTTTCTAATAGCTTTGCCAATGAGTATTCAATGATAAATAATGCTGGTTGTGCCCATTGTGTTTGATTAATATCGTATTCTAAAATTTCTTTGTTGAACAATGCGGGAAATAAAACTTTCTCAAATGGCACATCAGTGTACTTATTTACTAATTTGATACATTTATCAACAATTTTTTTATAAGTCTGATCATTTTTATATAGAGCTATGCTCATATTAGCATATTGATTTCCCTGTCCAGGAAACATAAAAACGACTTCATGCTGAGGTGTTTTATTATTAGTAATTTTACTAATAACAGGATTTTCTCTTAACTTAACTATTGCGTCCTGTATTGAACTGCATGTAATTGCCAACCGGTAATTAAAACACTCTCGTTTTAGTTGCAGTGTATAGGCAATATCTTCAATACCGTAGGTAGTGTTATTTAGATAATCGAGAAAACTATCTTTATACACCTCAAGTGACGATTTACTTTTTGCTGATAATGGCAAAATATAATATTCAGCATTTTTATTCACAAAAACATCGATTTGATTAGTGTGTTCAACCATGCTGTTTCGTATTGGTTCACTTAATACTATATGAGCATTAGTGCCTCCAATGCCAAACGAACTAACTCCAGCTACTCTAAGAGAGTTATTTCTTTTTTCCCATTTCCTGTTTTCAGTTACTATTTCAAAATAACCATTGTTTAAGTTTAATTCTGAATTAGGAGTATCGTAATTAATTTGTTTAGGTATTATCTTATATTCAAACATCTTGCAAACTTTAATTAGACCTGCAATTCCAGCAGCAGAATCGGTATGTCCAATATTCGCTTTTACTGACCCAATTGTACATTTGTACTGAGCATCACTCTTATTATTGCTAAGATTTTGCTGAAATGCTTCATACAATGCTTGTACTTCAATTGGATCTCCTAATTTAGTACCTGTTCCATGACATTCCACATAACTTATCTCATCCGAAGCTATCTTTGTCATTTTTTGTGCATTAATGATACATTCTCGCTGACCAACTATGCTTGGTGATGTATAACTCATTTTTCTATCGCCATCATTATTGCTGGCGTATCCTTTAATGATTGCAATTACTTTATCATTATCTTTGCGCGCGTCAGATAAACGTTTGAGCAAAATAACTCCTACACCAGACCCATGAATTATTCCAGATGATCTATCATCGAATACTCGACAATGTTTTTCTTTAGAATAAATCATTCCTTCTTGATATATATGTCCTATCTCATCGGGCATAAGCAGCGACACTCCGCCTGCTATAGCCATATCACAATTATTTAAAATAAGACTATTACATGCCTCAACTACAGTAATTAACCCTGTAGAGCAAGCCGTGCTAATATTATTAGCAGGACCAACTAGCCCTAAAAGATAACTAACTTTGGTTGCCAAAGTATCTTTGGTATTTAAATAATGGAGGTCTCGTGAACTGAAGCGATAAATCTTACTAGCATTTTCACAGTTCATATTGAAATAGTTACTGCTACCACTACCAGCAAACACTCCAATACTTATATTGTGTCTTGATTCTAAATATCCTGACATCTCAAGAATAAACCAGCAATGCTCCAAAAACTTACGTATTTGTGGGTCCATCGCTTTTACTTCATTAGGGGATAAATCCCAAAATGCAGCATCAAATTTATCAATATCAAATATATGTCCTGAAGTTGGTATAAAATTTGGATTACTTACAATTTCTTCAGGTATACCAAATGCTTCGCATTCTTCTAAAGTATAAGTTTTCAATCCTTCTCTACCATTTTGAATTAAATCCCAATATTGATGTAAATTTTTACATCCAGAAAATTCTCCAGACATTGCAATAATAGCGATATCCGTTTCTATTATTTCTTTTGTGGAAATAATGTTTTTACTAATGTCTTCTTTGTCGATTAATTTTGTCAATTGCTCGATGGTAGTGTATTTAAAAATATCTATTACTTTTATATTCTTACATTTTTCTATTTTAGATAAGTTAGTCACCAAACTTATAGCCAACATTGAATTACCACCTAACTTAAAGAAACTGTCTGTTATTCCAATAGATTCTTGAGGTAAGTTTAGTATCTCAGCCCATATTTTAACAATTTTAGTCTGTAATTTAGTTTTAGGTGGTAGGTAATTGCTATTAAAAAACTGTGGTACCGGCAACGCATCACGATTTAATTTACCATTTGCTGTGAGGGGTAGTTTGTCTATATATATTAATTGTTGAGGCAACATATATTCCGGAATTTGCGTTAACAAATAATCTTGTATCCCTGTTTCGTTTAACCTACTGTCCGATACATAATATGCCAATAAGTATTGGTCTTTTATATGATTAACTATACGCTCTTTCGTTATTACTACTGCTTGTTTAATTCCTTGATATTCAACTAGTTTATTTTCTATTTCTTTTAGTTCTATGCGATGTCCCCTTATTTTTACTTGAAAATCATTACGGCCTATAAATTCAAAATTACCATCAGGAAGTATTCGTACTAAGTCACCAGTTTTGTATAACCTGTGATTCTTATTTTGTATTTTTTCTTCTGTGGTTTGAAATGGATTGGAAACAAATTTTTCATCAGTTAATTCGGGAAGATTTAAGTATCCTCTTGCTAAACCTTCACCTCCTATGAATAGTTCGCCAATCACTCCTATTGGTAGAACAGCTAAATTTCGATCCATCACATAACAAGTTGTATTCGATATAGGCTTTCCTATAATTGTATAAACATCTTTTGCTTTATAGTGATACCACACTGCACATACTGTACATTCTGTGGGACCATATTGATTGATAATTTGAACTGAATCTAATGATCCCCTATAAACATCCCCACCAACAACCATAGTTCTTAATTTTGTCACATTAAGATTATAGTTTAGTGAAAACTCAGTTGCTACTATAGCTGGTAATACTATGAGCGTGATATTGTTTTCTATAATATATCTATATAGTCGATCTAGATTAGTTCTCAGACTATGATCCAATATATGTAATAACCCACCCTTTAGTATGGTTGGGTAAATTTCAACATTTATAGCGTCAAATGAGTAATTGATATAACTCATAGTTATATCTTCGGCCACAACAAACTGAGTAGCGTGATCAACGAAATTAACTAAACTTTTGTGTTCAATCGCTACCCCCTTAGGTGTACCTGTAGTTCCACTAGTATGTATTACATATGAAAGATTAGTATTTATGACGTTTGCAATGGGATTAGTATTTTTTTCTTCTATTAATTTGATTTTTACTTTTTCACTATCTAGCACTATCACATCCACAAGCATCGCGTGTTTCTGAATAAGCTGTTCCAACTTATTTTTATGGATAGCATTTCCTAAAACTACTTTCGTTTTGATATCGGTCAAAATATATTTAATTCTTTCATTGGGATAATCAGGATCAATCGGCACATAAGCCCCACCAGACTTCAATACCCCGATCATCGCAATTATCATCAACTCACTTCTGTCTAAACATAGTGCAATTAAATCATCTGGCTTGATACTGTAATTATTACGCAGATAGTGGGCTAGTTGGTTAGCTTTTTGATTTAATTCTTCATAAGTAAGTCTTGTGTTTTGATACACCACAGCAATGTTACTTGGTGTTTTAAATACTTGTTCTTCAAAGAGCTCATGAATTGTTTTATCACGCGGATAATCTTTATCTGTTTGGTTAAACTCATAAACTATTTTGTGGTATTGTTCAGCGTTTAAAAGATTATAACTAGATACTTTTCTATGGTTTCTATCTGTTAGAAGATCATCCAATATGTCAATAAACAGTTTTTGATAAATAGTAACAAAAATGTTTAATAACTCAGGATCAAAAGACTTCTTATCATATCTTACACGATAATTTATACGCTCTTCGTCGTTCCTAGCATCGTATTCAAACAACAACACATCTTTGGCAACACCATCAACATTGAATTCAGTATGCGTTTCTACTTTATTGATGCCTTCAAAGTCAAAGGGTTTTTCTCTAAAAAACGTTTGTGCAAAACATGTATTCAATAAATGTTTGTCTGCTTCTTGAAGAATATCTGCTATTGGATAGTAACCATACTTAATATTATTACGTGTAGTTAACGTAAAAAATTCTAAACTTTGATTAAATAAACCAATAATTGTAGTTGTTTCAGTAAATTCATAAGGAATTAGGTTGGTATTAATTTGAGAACCGTAAATAAAGTCGATTCCTTCCTTGATTGCTATTGGGTAGCTCACTGCCAAGTTATTTTGATTAGTATATCTATGTAACAGCACAGCAAAGATGTTTAGGCTGTACAGGTATGGAGTAATATTATATTTTCGTTTTATTTGACCAAGTTTCGTTATTTCTGTTTTCCCAAAACCAAAGTTAATTGTATCTACTAAATTTGCACTAAGTGACTCATTTATACGTTGTTTATCACCACTCTTACTTGATTTTAAAAAATCTAAATTAATAACTTCTATACCAGACAATTTTTTATGCCAAAATTTTTTATATTCTGTTCTTTTTTCATCTAATTTATTTGTTAAATTAGCAACTAAGTTTGCTATTAACCTTACCTGTTTATTTTGGCTATACGGTGTAACATAGTTTTTTTGATTGTAATAATTGGAGATCGTTTCAAATACACCAGCATCTAGAGAAGAACTACCATCTGCCACAAGATGATGCATCACTGCAATAAACCTATAACTATCATCATCTATTTTTAGCAACTTAAATCGATACAATGGCTCACTATATAGATCGAAACTACGATTAATATATTTTGATATTTCACATGAATCGTTACCGCCATTAGCTATGTATTCTAATTCGTATTCTAATTCCCTAATAGAGTTGTTTGGTACCCAGTATGGTTCACCATTAATATTTTTGATATGACTATTTAAGATGACATGTGCTGAAACATACCTTTTCAAAGCTTTTTTCAATCGTTTTACATCAAGACCGCCATAAAAAATTTGATCTATAGAAATATTATAACGACTACTTACTGGGTCTAATAGCCACTCATTGTAAAAAATCTCAGAATATGGGGTGAGTCTAATTTGATACATAAAAATAGAACACGTATAAAACAAATTGAATGAGTGTTAGTAGTATTTTTTTGTTTTTTTATCATAACATTATTGTATTAATGCTTTATTAAACATCGCCGTTAATAGCATTATTATTTATTTTAATTGCACAGCAAAGTCGCAAAACTACTGTAGCCTATAGCTATTATAATCAGCTTTCTTGTTTTCTCATAATTCACTAAGCTGTACCAATTTATTCCAAGCCCAAGATAATCAAATAATACTAACTAATCTGCCACTCATTGCTAAAATTTGGTTGCGGCAGTTTTTAACTCGTAATATAAACACCAAGTGATTCTAGAATATTGATTGGTTTGCCATCAGCCTGCTCAATTTCTTGCTCGACAGCTTTTGCTTTTTCAAGTAACGCATTTAGCATGGTTTCCATTGGGGAAAAGTCTATATTTCGCCTTTTAGCTTCTATCGATAGGACCATCAAAGCATTGAAAAACCGAGGAGCAAGAAGTAGCCTAACTTTTTCTATATCTGCAGATGAAACATTGAAATTTTTTCGATTAAAATCTACGCAATCGAGATACCATTCAAGCTCAAATTGTCCTTCTTCATCTAATTTATCTTTGCAAGTGGCGGGAACTGGCTGACCTTCTGCAAACTTGCCAACCCACTGCTGAGTTGACTTATCTTGCATTTCTATCGTGTTACCTTTTTTTTTCAACAGGCGTCGCACGCAAAAGTAGTATTTTTCTAATGGCATAATCAATCCTCAGCATCAGGTAATAATAACGTTAAAAAGTAATATTTTAGTTAAAAACAACAACCAATTCGGTTATTTCTACTTATCAATTTTTATTCCTAGCTTGCTGAGAATATTTATTGGCTCGCCATCTTTAAGGTTGATTGCGCGCTCAGCTTTTTTTGCTTCATTGAGTAATGTCTGTAGCATTTTTTCCATAGGTGAAAATTCTATGCCTCTTTTTCTAGTTTCTGCTGATAATTCAACTAAAACATCAAAAAATTTAGGTGCTAAACTTAATCGCACTTTGCCAGTATCTTGGGCTAAGGCATTGAAATTTTTTTTATTAAATTTAAGGCAATCTACATACCAGTCTAACTCAAATAGACATTGATCATCTAACCCCTCTTTGCTGTCTATAAATCGCTCCTCTCCTTCGGTAAACGCTCCTATTAAACGTTTGTCACTTGTGCGTAGTATCTCAATCCGAACGCTGCGTTTACGGTTTAGATGCAAATAAAAGCAGTATTTTTCTACATGTTTTCCCATTTTACCTACCGTTATTGTAATTGCTGCGGATGAAAAAATTTGTCTACTCGCCGATTTGCTTCAATAGCTCTATTCTAAAAACAAAATTAAGGCGCTTAGATAACCTATTTTAATTAGTAAAAGCATTTTATTCCCTATCTTATTACTTTGTTTTTACAAAAACATTTGCATGAGCTAGGTACATTATAGAGGCTAATCTGTTACAGAACACAAAAAAACGCTTTTTATTTTTTATCTGACAAAAGAATAAACGACTATGATTTGTGGACTTTGACTGTCTAGCCTTTAAAGTTTATCAATTTTTAAAATTTTTGCATAACTACGCTCATAGGCTGTAACAAGATAAAACTAAGACAGACATTTTTTAATTATCCACGGTAATAAAAGCGCAGTTTCATCAATGAGCCAGTAACAATGACTGTACGTGCCATATACTTAACACCATCGGTGTAAAAAAATTATTACTGTACAACCAATGTTTGTGATAATTTAGATTGCCTGTAAATTGGCGCAGCTCTGTGGTGGTTAAAGTATTATTATTCAAATCTCATACCAAGGATACCTTGCGCTTGGTGATTGTCGTTGTCTTGCCAATCATCAAGATCATCAGGACGACTCTCCTCGCATATGATTAGGTGTAAGTCAGAAAATACATCCTGGATGATCTTATAACTAGTATTTTTTTCAACTCCTGCTTCGTCTAGCTCATTGCAAAATTGTATATTAAAAAAGTCAACACTGGGCTTAAATTTAGCAATGCGCTCATCACACAACTCCAACATTCGCTGTCCATTTCCACATGCCCATTCCTGCACTATTGTTTTGCATTGTTCGAACACCAAAGTGTTAATTTGCTTTAAGGCATTGCCGATAATAGCATCGGCATAATAAGATTTTTGCCATCCCAACATTTTTAAGATGAATTTGACTAAGCGATATTTATATCTATAAAAAGTAATTAGGATATAGCCAGAAATAAGTTCATCAAGATCATGTCCTTCATCGTCTTCTTCCCATTTCCATGGTAATAAGCGATTTTTATACCTATATAAATATAAAGCAAGTAATGGTTTGGCAATAATAAAGTGAGCGCAATTCCACCCTAATAACTCTAAACGATATTTATATCTGTATAAAGCGAACAAAGACCTGTGTAAAGATTTGCGAAGAATAAAGTGGGCATTAATTCCTAATAATTTTGCGCGATATTTACAAACTGTTAGGGCGTTTAAAAATTTTAATTTTGCATTAAATTTCATGTTAGTACCTCCGATATTTTATTAACTTAAAAGTAGGTGTTAACCAATATGGGCGTGCTTCAACAGCACAAAGGCATCGTAACAAAGCGCAAGTAATTTGTCAAATAAATTTTATATAAATTTATGTTGGCAAACGGGAAATTACAGGATAATTTTTATCGTAGTAGGGGTGTTTTGATGTTAACCGCAAGTAAAACGATGGCTTAAATTATGTAAAAAAGACATGCAAAAACGCTGTTTCAGCTCTTTCCGTCACCGATAAAATCAAAAAACAACAACCATCGAATGTCACAATCACAATGATTTACACGCCGAACAAGAAAAGCCGCATTGTCTTTTTAGGTAATAGCCTAATTCGACTAGAGTTTGACGGCGCTAAACAAGACAATAATTTTTTTGAAAACCTTTTTTAAAGCTAAAGTTAATTCGCTAAAAAATTCACGAGGTAATTAACGTCACTTATGTATAAGAACTGGCGTTAATTAACACATTAAACGACGAATCCTGTTTGCGATGACAACTGCAAGCAGATTTCTAACTAACGCCAAAGTGAGCAACAAAAACTCTGAACCTAAATTCAAAAGCTTAGACTCACATTTACGACAAATCTTTTGGTGCACCACAATTTCTCCATAAAAAAAACATGCCAACGAAAAACTTAACAATAAAGCATAAAAGCGCTTTAAACAGCAGAAAAGCCGCACAGTTGATATACCCCAACACACACAGCACCCCAACTTGAATAGCACTATAGCGACTTAAAGAGCCGTAAAAACGAATTATTCCCAGAAGAAAAACAAATTAACAGTATAGCCACAACTGAACCGATGACGGATTGACCGTTAGACTCACCACACCTGTCGCAGCTAAAGCTGCAAAAAACTATAATTGCGACGAAACTCAATGCCATGGCTAACTTCAGCGACACCACCCATCTTTTTTTGTGTAGCAACAGTCAATTTTGCTGTCTACGTTTTGTATAAACAGCAGTCTACAAATGTAAACTGCTAATCAGCCACAACAGTAAAGGCTTTCAAGCAATGCGTAAACATTTGTCTACTCACGTTTACAAATGTAGTCAAAAGAGGTAAACAATTGTAAACAACATTAGCTATATTAGGCAGAGTGATTAATGTTGCTATTTTTGAGTTTGAGGAGGCTCGTAGCGCTTCATGTAATTCTCAACCTGACTCCGTGCTTTGGCTAATAGCCTTGTTGCTTCCTCAGCGGAAAATTGTCCTGATTCCTTTACTATCAGCTTTAAGAGAGCAGCAACCTCTAACGCCATAAACTCAAAATTTCTTTTATATTCTTTTTCCAATCTTAGCCTTTCTTGTAACGATTCATTTTCTGCATTTTCAGTGTTTTGATCTTTGTAGATGGCAACGGCTAAACCATATTCAATTAATTGGCGTAAAGATTTTGCAATACCTTCATTACGTTTTTTGGCAAATTGTGCCACTTGATCTTGTAACTTGCCATCAAGTCTAGTGCTAAAAACAGGCATAAATAACTCCAAATTATAAATTTAAACAATGGCTATTTTTTGAGAAGGAGAGCGTGGGCAATTCCCATCGATCAGTCGTCTTGATACAATGCCGGCATGACTGATAACATGCTGGTTTTTATAGATGAATCCGGTGATCCCGGTTTAAAGGTAGATTCTGGTTCCACCAGGTACTTCGTGGTCACGTTAGTGTTCTTTGAGGATATTGACGAAGCTATAGCATGTGACCAACGCATCGGATTGCTAAAGAAGGAGCTCAGGTTGCGGGATAGTATTGAATTCAAATTCAGCAAAGCAAATTTCGAGCAAAGAGTAGCTTTTATAAAAGCAGTATTGCCTTATTCATTCTTCTTTTTCAGTGTTGTAATAAACAAAGACCCAAAGAAATTATGGGGTGATGGTTTTAAGGTTAAAGAATCATTTTATAAATATACCTGTGGTTTGGTATTTGAAAACGCTAAACCATATCTAAAGAACGCAATAGTAATAATAGATGGTTGTGGTAGTAGAACTTTCAGATTACAACTTCAAACTTATTTAAAGCACAAAGTAGGAAATGGCATCATTGAGAAGATAAAAATACAAGACTCAAAAAAGAATAATTTAATTCAACTGGCTGATATGGTGGCTGGTGCTGTGAACAGAAGCTTTACTAACAGAGATGACAAAGATGTCTACAGGGGTTTGCTGGGAGCAAAGGAAATAAGAGTGCAAATATGGCCGAAATGAAATCCGCCACTCCTATCCTATAGGAACGCACGCATTGTGTTGCGACAGTTCGGAATGGCGGTAATTCCACTCTTATTATAGCACTATAATTCTCATTTTCTCAATTTTCCTAAAACATGGTTCATGATTACCGTTTTGTTAATTCTATAGGGTAAGTTTTAATACTCATGCATATGATTCCCAATCCTATCTACTTGGCTATTTCCATTGTGTAACATGTTGTTTAGTACTGCCTTGACTTCTAGCGGCGCTTCTTGTGTTGCCTTTTCAAGCATAACAACCACTTTTTGTTGTTCTTGTTCCTCTTTTTTGCTGAGCACTACGGGATCAAATGATTTATGATTTATTTTGCGTTTAACATAATCAACATTAACCTTACACACTGGATAATTTCCAGACAATTTCAAAAATGCTTCTAAATTATTTAAGGTCATGATTTCTGAACTGATAATAATATTGCGTTTAACCCGATGATTATTGACCGATACACCATCCCGAATAGTATTAGCACCATATGATACGCCTTCATCCACTTGTTCAAACTCACATTCACCTAATTCATTTGCTGCCCAATCACTCATCCGACGTGATGGTGAACGGAAAAATAGTGAGGTGTTGCATAAATCTTTAAGACTTTCAGCGCCACTATTGCCATAGGTTGCCTGTAGCATAGCGTAGTTCTGAATACCGATAACACCGCATACTCCATATTTACGACCCAATGCCAAGGTGTTTTGTAAACACGGCAACTTATTCAATGTTGGCAACTCATCCAATAATATCCAGATGCGCCGTCTTTCATTTTCCGATAAGCTCAAAATTGTTCTTACTGCCGTGTCTAGCCACATGGTAATTAATGGTCGTAAGGTGGCGTGTTTCTCAGCAACAGAACTGATAAATAAAATTCCACCTTTTTTGCCCTTGTTTTCATTTAATACCCACTGACGCACTGCAAAGCGTTGCGCTCCTTTGTCAGCTATATACTGCAAACTCTTAACCGCTGTTGCTACCGATGCTCTGACACAAAGCGCGGTTTTTTCAATTTTGTCTGAAACTAAACTTTCGGCACCAGTTCCTTGTAATAGTCGCTCAATCTCACCAAGGTCTGAACGCAATAATGTTTTTAATAATTGAGGTACTGTGGGATTTTCTTCTTGTGACATTTTATAAGCTGCTGCTGAAAACACTGCTCGAGCTGCTTCGATCCAGAATGGATCAGAAACGTGCGCTGGAGTGGCAATAAAGCTCTCAGTCAAAGAATCATAGTCGGCTCGGTCTTGGCACTCATGCCATAAGTGCCAATTGGCAGATCGTGCATCAAGCGGATTCAAAATGATATCGGTTTTTGGGTTATAGAAAGATTGAATAAATATACCGCCTTTATCATAGATGATTGCTCTTTGTTTTTGAGCGCGGATATTATCAATAAGATGGCCAAAGCTTTGAGTTTTACCAGTACCAGTGGTGCCATGGATAAAAAAGTGTGATCTTTCAGAATCTTTCACTATTGGCACCCTGCTGATTTTGATCTTTGATGCATTTTCATCCTTGGTTAGGATTTTTGTAAGTTCTTTACCAGTTGCGATTTTAGTTCCTCTCAAGTAGCTATCTTCTCCTTGATCTTTGCCACGTTTTCTTAGCCAATTACTAATTAGTCCAAGCATTAAGGGATACAAGACAGCAGTAATAATTAACCTGCGAATAGTCTCTTTCTCGATCTTTTGTACTACTTTGTTTATTCTCGGTGCACTTATAACATGCTGTGAATAAACACGAGTTTTTATACCACTGGGCTGAATGATTTCCTGCATCGCATTATTGTTGAAAAACACTAGAGCATGAGCCTTTAGCCAATTGCTGGCTAAGTATTGGTGGTAAGGTGGTGTAACAATGTAAAACCACCCAGCATTGAGTAACACAAAAAGAACTAAACTCATAACTAGTACTTCGTTAGCCACTTGCCCCATCATTTGCAACTCATGCAGAATTATTTGACCACCACGAATAAAATTCTTGAATACTGTTTTTTGAGTCATATTTATCACCCTAAGTGTTTTTACCATGCATCAATTACACTTTGTGCACGGAATGGATAAGATAAGGTTTTATTTTGATATGGAAAATTCTTGGTAGTTAAGCGATTGTAAAAATCTACTGCATAGGTGCGGCAAATTTGAAAAAGTTGTATACGAAATCAGAACATGTAGATGGTGACCAGTGTCATTGTTGTAATAAAACAATGTGATCAGTGCTGGAGCGATTATAAGAAAATGCAAAATTAAGAAGCGAGGGTAATTCAAGCTTGATATTCGAGTAAATCGAGGAAACGTGCAGGTGTTGTCTAGAACTTAATAAACCACATCATTGATGGTAATCCCTAATGCATCAGTAATATCCTTTAACCGTTTAACAGATAAGTTTCTTTGGCAGCGTTCTATTTGGCTGTAGTAGGTAAAGTGCATCCCTGCCTTTTCAGCAAGCTCCATTTGGCTGAGCTTTTTTCGTAGGCGATATTTTTTGAGATTCTTTGCAATTTTTTTGGTAAGTGCGTCATCTTTTTTCATTGTAAAAAAATTATGACGCGTTATAATTATATATCTAGAGACGATATATCTAGAGACTATATGTCTAAAAACTTATTCCATACCCGTTTGATGGTATAAAAATAGTAAAAACAAAGGGTAATATTATGCTGGTACTTACGCGCAAACCACGACAATCCATCGTGCTGGGAGATAATGTTGTAATTACGGTATTAGAGATTAACAATGGAATAGTGAAGCTTGGGATAGAAGCACCACATGAGATTATTGTTTATCGCGAAGAAATTTACGAAAAAATAAAGAAAAAATTGCATAGTGAATCAAACAACGCGCATCTATCATCTTTTTCAATGCCTAAAAACGACGGCCATGAGGAGTAAAAAAGCTAATCATCGCTCAAGCTCTAGGTTTCTGATGCGCATTTTTTGTTGCTGTTCAAGGTCACGTTTACTAGCATTACTGACGGCATAAGTAGTATTGCTTATATTTGATTTAGTAAGAGACGAGTTACTGTTTTCTAGTGTTTTATTCAAACCTCTGCCAATTTCCTTTGTGATTTCAGTTCTATTTAATTCAGTGTTATGGGTCTTTCCCAAAACATTTTTAATCACATGCCCCATCATTTGTGCGCTATTTTTAGCTTCTTTTTCTCTCGCATCAGAGACCACATCGTATATTTTGCCTAAAGTTTTAATTCGATCATGATTAAAATTGCCGCTGATATCGGTACTACTGATTCCGCTGGCTCCAATATCACCAATACTTCTCATGGCTTTATGCTCCGCGGTATCAATAAGCTTACGTGCAGCCTCAATCCCTTCATTTTTCAACACATCATTAAAATCCTGTCCTGCTTTTTGGGGTTTGGCAACAATTACATCTACTTTTTTATCTAATAATTTGTTGGCAATGCGATCGACTAACTTTTGCGAATCTGAAGTCTCGCCATCATTATCAGCACAAATCAGTAATTGCCTGATGCGATTATCGCCTTCACCAAGAGGAAAGTTGGCAAAATTAGATACTCCCAATGTCGCATAAACTTCTAAGTCAGGACGTGCTGCAGCAACGCTGAGGGCAGTTTCAATTCCTTCGGCTAGAGCAACTAGTGGTTTTTTTGATTGTTTGTTAAGGTCAGTGTTAAATGAATTATTGATTTTTACTGCAGCACCACGCACCGATCCATAGGTTCTTTTTTGTTGTTCAATTTGTGCTTTATTCGCAGTTAGAGGATCAAGGTAAGTAGCTTGTACTGATTGCGTTATATCTTTTTCATCTTTGGCAATCACTACCATGGCAGGATAGGCTTTTTTGCTATTGCTATCCCAAACGCGAGGATGGAACCTAATCCCATCTGGCAGATCGGTAGTAATTTTACGATGTTCGCGCAAGTAACGTTCTACAATGGAACCTTTTGCCGACAAACTTTGTGCTTCAAGCTGTCGGGCATAACGTTGCATTTTTAGTTGCTGTTCGGTGAGGGGTGGCTTTGCTAAACTTTTCGGTTCATTCTTTATTACTTGTTTATCTCCCGCATTAATCTTTAGGTTGGCTGACATTTCTGGTGAAAGACCTAAAAAATGGGCGGCATAATCTAAAGCCTGTTTAAAACTTAGGTTTTGTTGATCTTGAATAAGGTTTATAAGATTACCGCCTTTATCGGCTTGAAAATCGTGCCACAACCCTCGTTTTTCACCTTGCATTGTTACAATTAAAGAACCTTTATTCTTACCATAGCGCCAAGCACTACCATCACGTTTTTTGGGATCACCAAGTAGCTTGGTGACAATTGTTTCTGCTTGATCAACCAGCATTCGCTCAATAGCAGCAGCATCCCACAATTTAGGATGCGGTTTTTCAAGTTTTGATATCGTTTCTTTGCTGAGTACCAGCTCGTGCTGTTTTTTATCGTTTACCTCGCTTGCTCGTTGTGTTTGATAACTTTCAAATTCTTCTTTTGATTGAAGTGATTCCAACGCAGTGGTTTTATTACCGGTGTATTTTTGTAAAGTCTCAATATAGAGTTTTTTATCGTCAGTAAAAACATGAGCTTCTAATCGCGCACGGCTAATCGCAACTAGAAATGATTTTTGTGTTGTAAGGTTGGTGTTATACGAATCTTGATTGATTAAGATGCGGTTACAGGTATCGCCTTGTAGACCGTGGATAGTTAAAGTGTAGTTATAATCCCAATGCTGGTTTTGCAGCTTGCTAACATCTAAAGTCAAAGCGTTATTTGAGTTGGTTCGGTTACCATTATCGGCTAATTGCTGTCCTAATTTTGCTAAAGTTACCTTATTATTTTTGATTTTAGTGACTGTGGCAGTACTGCCGTTATAAATATCTTCCGCATAATTATTTCTTGTCCAGCGGATAACGTCACCGACTGCAAGCTTTTGTTCTTTAGCTAAGAAAACTTCGATAGCTCCTTTTCTGCGACCGCCAACCTGGTTAGGATTCCATTGAATTGATCGACCATCAGCACTTTCCAAAGTAACGATATTTTTTCTTTTATCGCTGGCGCTAACTTTTAGATATTCACCCTTACTCACGCCCAAAGAGGAATAATTCTTATTAAATCTGACCACGCTGTCAGTAGTGTAGTAATCTGCGGTGCATTTTTCGACAGTAGTCAAATCAGCAGGAAATAAAACATTGGTAGTGAGCTCTTCGCCTTTAACAATTCCTTCAGACCTTAATCCGCTTCTGATTAAAAGATTAACCTTTTCACGATCTTTACGAGAACCAGTACCTACTTTGGTATGCATGCGTTCTTGTTGCGAATAACTCAAAAAAAGATCGACTAAAGCCTCAATTCGTTCGTCTTTGTATTCTACTTCGTAAAGTCTATTGCCTAACTTTTCAATAGCCAGAGGAAACTGTTTTTTGATCGTATAATCAACCGCAGCACGTAATTCCTGATCTTTTTGCCTGATAATCTCTTTTACTTCGCTTGTTTGCATGCCGTATTTTTGTAGTTGATAAAAAGGGCGACCTGCAAGTACGGAATCAATTTGTTTAGTGTCACCAGCTGGTACAGTACGAATATTACGCTTAGCTGTAGCAGATAAAAGATCATACATCTGTGTCGTAGAAACCGTCGATGATTCATCAACAATGATAATGGTTTTACTATCACCTAATACTTTTTCTGGATACTGATCAGGGTTCTTTTGTTGTTGTTTTTGCTCTAACCTATCGGCACGTTCAGCAGCTACCAAATAAGCTGATAACGTTATCGATTTAATTCCAGTCTCATGGTGTAATTTGCGTACAGCATTGGCGCCGGCTGCTAATCCTAGAACTTTATATCCTGTTTCTTCTACAGCAAGTTTTACTACCTTAAACATTGTCGTCTTACCAACGCCAGGATCGCCTTGAACACCAACGACGCGGTCTTTAGTGGTGAGGATCATCGCAATTGCTTCACGTTGTCCTTTGCTAAGGTGTTTGCCGCCAAGCAAGTTTTGTACTCTTTCGCTATCAAGAAATGACTGTACTTTTGCTTCTTCAAAGATTGGGCTAACGGTGTTTTGTCCATCTTTCATTAGCTGCACGGTAGCTTTTTCAAGCGCAACAGCTTCAGGCGTTGTCCAGTGGCCTACTTTTTTGGTGGTCTTGGGATCATTACCAACCAAAACTTCTATTAGCTTGCCTGCTTTGGCAAAAGCATCAATAGTCTCAAAAATAACCGAAGGTGGAGCATCACCGAGAATGTGGGTAAGAGCTTCAGTTATCAATTCGTTTTTTCCAAAACAAGCCTCGCGCTCTGATAAATGCTTGATTCCAAAGGTAACTGCTTCTTCTGGAGTCCTTAAAATTTTTTGGTTATCTGGATTTTGGGTTTTGACGTTTTTCACTATTTCGTCTAGCGAAAATCCCATACTAGCTGCTTCATTTTTCCAAAACTCATGTAAAACTTTCCGATCAACTGCCTCTTTGGTAACTCTGGTTGCTAAAGCAACTGTGGCTGCTGCGCGCGCTCCTTCAAGCCCCTTCTTTGCCATTACAGCTTCGATTTGCTCTCGACGCTTTGAATGAAGTTTGATTAATTCAAAAGGCACGCCAATAATTTCAAAGCGATTGTCTTTATGGGTACGTTGGATTTGATAGCCTTGTTGTTTTAATTGATAAGCAAGATTGGCGCGATAAATTATTCCGTAATAAATTTTATTCTCATATACGCGCTCTAAAAAACCATCAGCGCCTTTAGCAATGATTTTTTTATAATCCTGTCGTGCCAAAGAACGCCATTTACTATCTGGGCGTAGCGTCGCATTCATAACGATACAGTGAGTGTGAAGCTGGGCATCCTGCTCACGCGAAAGATCATGCCGAATTTTTGCAACAGTTAAATTATTGGTATCAATAAAAATACTGTTACCGTTTTTAGACATTCTTGCTTGGGCACACTCTTTTTGGATCATTTCCAACGTGTCGTTAACCGCTTTTTCGTGTGCTGTATAAATATCTTTATCTTTGCAAACTTCAGCAAGAATCGAGACTGATTTGGGTGCTGAAAAGGTAAGGTCGTGTCCTGGATGATGTTGACGTTCACCATTTTGATAGCGACCAAGTATTTTGCCAGTTGGTAACTTGCCATCAAGCAGCTCTGAAAAAACTTTACGATCAACTGGTCCTGCTAAATTTAATATCTTGGCTCCAGCTCCCCACCATGCGGTGGTGTTTTCAAAATCGGTTGAATTATCGAGATAATAATTATCAACACCGAAGAAATAATGATCTGCTGCTACAACATTCTTAATTGGTTTAGCGGAAAGCATAATGGTACCTAGGACTGAAATTTATTATTGGTGGTTTTTTGAGGCTGCGTAAAATTTGATGGCGCTCCCTTGAGGCTATTGGGTATACTACTGACGCTACTGCACATGCTTATTTCGGCATGTGTTAACTAAATAAGGGTGCCCATGAGCTTGTTGCGAATAAACTTACGAAGAAATTTGAAAAAATCTAAACAACCAATCGGAAAAGCCAAAAAGAAAGAAAAAAATAAAAAAACCGAAAAAGAACAAACAAAAAAATAAAGTAAAAAATGCTTTTTTTACGGATTGATATTGATGAACCAAAAATTTCGGTACTCAACTCAAACCTTATCGCTAAACCACTTTAAAAAAATTTGGTGGCTAAGTTCGTTGTTTGTCGTGCGCCAACTGCAACTTCTTTTGCATGATGAGAACTGAAGGAAAACAGTTGTGTTGGCTACGGACACATTGGCTATCTTATTTTTTTTTGTTCCTTCGCACTAGAGTGATAATTCTTGACTGAAAATTAGAAAATTTACATTACTTTCGTTGCACTAAATCTGATTTATTTGCTTATTGTCTTGGGGCGTTATCGGTGGTACTTGTGATTGATTAAGAATGCTGAGATTAACTAAAGGGGAGTTTTTTTCTACATTCTTATCTAAGCTTAATTCGTTATTTTGAATTTTACTTGCGCTACTGTCGCTGTTAAGAAATGATTTCATCTCGTTAGCGAGTTTTTTAGGTATTACCAAATCTTGTTCTTTATCACTGTTAGCTTCTTTTAATTGCTCAACGAAATTTTCTATCTTTTCTATGTCCTTTCCTTGTCTTTCTTTTTCTTTTTTGAGTTCTTCTGTTTCGTTAATCAATTGCTTGGTTTCGTTAACTACATTATCTATACCCACATTTAAATTACTTGCATTGGATTTAATCTCTTTGTTCATATTTGATAATTGTTCATTCATTTCCTTTATCTTATTCATGTTCTTTTCCATAGATTTGTTCACATTATCGGAAAAATCTTTTTCTTGTTTTGTCATAGAATTTATGTCGTTTATGTTATGTCTCATGTTTTTTTGTAGCTTATTTATTTTTTCGTCTATTTCATCAAATTTAACTTGCGCTTCTATCTCGTTTCTTTTTTTGTTATATGTTTTATTTATTATTTTTTCGTTCTTTTTTAGATTTTCTCTAATTGTTTTAACTTTTTTATGAAAATTATTCTGACACATCAATAGCTCATCAGTTAGGTTTTTTGTATCTTTCTTATATTTATCTTTATGTTCGCAATTAATAATTTTTCCTTCAACCTCAAACACTTTTTCTACTAAAAGAATAATTTTATCAAGTAGATCATATACACCTTTTTGTTTATTCAAATAACTAGCAAATAAAGCCTGAGTACATAGCGATGTAATGTTGTTGATTGTATTTTTATCGCTAATAACTAAACGAGAAGTATTGTTGATATGGGGAAGCAAATCATTCTTAGAGGTTGAAATGTTTATGTTCTGTGAATTGTTTACTTGCTCCTGATTGCCATCAGCAACAGCATTCAATGGTATTACCACTTTAAACTTATCACTATCAACAGCAAAATACGCATATACTTTATTGCCATCAGGTTGTAACAAAATAGTATTAGGAATAATGCTAGCAGTTGTTATTTTTTCATCTTTTGCTACGACGACACATTTATATCCAATTAGTGGATTACACGGAATTCCCGCAATAATATTATGTAAAAACTTCTGTTCCAAATTTTTAGATGCATCAATCTCATTAATACATTGTTTAATATTGCCGGTCGTAACATATCTATTGATCCACTTAGATATTTTTGTAACTTCGTTTCTATTCTTGGTATTAAGTTGTGATATTTTATTTACAGGAGCAATTTTTTTGCTTTTGGTTATTTTTTCATCTTTCCACCACATTGCTTTGATTTTGTTAACAATTTTAGTAATACCATCGATGGCTTTGCTGAAAAGTGCACTGACAACTGCGCCGATGTTATCAGTTGTATTTTTTAAAAATGTTATCATTTGTTTAACTCCTTGTTCTGTTCTGTAACAATATTATTCTTTTTATTCACCTGAGAATTAAAGTGCGTTATAGGCGTATTAAATTGAGAAGATTGAGATGTAATGTTGATAGTAGTAAACCCATCTTCCTCGCTAAACTCATCATCATTATTTTTCTTAGGGAGCTTATTCATCATTAACAACATACATTGCTCAATTCTATCTATTTTTTCTTTTTGTTGATTGAACCCGGTTTTTAACTCATTGTTACTATTTTTAAGTTCTTTATTTTCCTTCTCAAGATGCTCTATTTTCGTTTGGGATAGCTTTTTTTCATTATCATACTCTTCTTTTTGAAATTGGAATAATTTGTTGTTGCTTTCAAGTGTATTTTCTAAATTATTGATTTTATTGTCATGTTCTTTTTGTTTTTGCAAGGATTGTTGCTGCTCTTTTTTAAATGAGAGCGTGATTTCAGCATTAGATATTTCTAATTGTGCTATTTTTACATCATGCTCCTCAAACTTTGTATCAATTGTATTTTTTGACGGGAATACTATTTTTTGCTCATCTTCATTGAGCTCCTCAGGTTCAAAGAGCTCTTTATTGTATTTCAAACATTGCTTGCGGTGTTTCTTGTATTTTTTCTCTTTGTTGCCGTATACATCAAAATCAATTTTCTTAGTCTCTTCCTTTAAGTTCTTTTTGGTGAGAGCTAGACTTTCAATATATTTTCTTCCATGCACTCCCCACCAAAAATTATTGTGGGTGAGAAGCTTTGACAATACTTCATTGATATTTTCAGTACCACCACCGCGAGTTTTAACCATCTTGTCAACTGCTCGGAATACTTCAGTCAAATTATCAATAGTTAATTGGAGTCCCGCATCATACTTCCATCCAATCCAAAATAATTTCACTAAAAATGCGCTTTGCTTGTAAAACGGGATGTTCTTTACAAATTCTACTTGGGTATTCCACACTTGTTTTAATAGATCAAAACTGTTTTTCATTCCAGCGGGAAAAGGATAAGTGACAGCAACACCTCTGGTTTCAAGATATTGGATTATTGCAGTAAAAACATCCCAAAGTTCATACTGCACTGCTAAATCAAGAGCACTTTTACCATGCTTGTTTTTTTGGATGGGGTTATCGCCTAGGTAAAATAATAAAAAATGCACTAGGTTGAGATAATTACCGTATATTGCTGATTGCTGCCGCGGTATTTTGTGCATTACTTCAATTGTCTGTTGTAAAAAAGTAATCTCTTGATCATCGTTAAAATAAAATTTATTTAGTAAGAAATGTGGTTTAGTTTTTAGTGGATGGTCTAGCTTGCTCTTTTCAACAAATTCTTCATAAGTCTCTACTGCATACGTCAAAATTAGCTGCAGTATCCTATGCTGTAGTATTCTTAGTTCTTCATGCTGTTGCTTGTTTTCGCATTTTATTGGTATTTTGTTAAGCAATTGCAATAAACAGGAGAGTGCTGGTTCTGCTTCGGATGATAGTAAAAGTCGTATGTTTTTCTTAAGTTTAGGTAATTTGAAAATTAAATTCCACTGCTGATCGCTTTTTATGCAGTAAAATTTGTTATTTTCCAATGCGGTTAATGTTTTAGGGTCAAAGCTAATAACTAGCTCCCATCTTGTCATTAAGAATAGCGCTTGAGAATTAGGTAAAAACACGCTATCACTAAATGGCAGCGGCGTTTTAATTAACGTAGAAAAAGGTAACATGGTACAGTTTTCCATGTTTTTGATATTGTTTTTGCACTCATCTTCGCATAATTGATTTGCTTGCTTTCTATCTTCAAAATTTATTATGGTGTCTAAACTTGGAGCATTATCAATCACATTTTCAACTGTTCCCAAAGTTTTTTTGATGATTTTTTCTTTTTCATCAATACACTTTTCATTGACGCTTTGTTCAACCTCTTTTTTGACATCTTCTTTGCTTAGTTCTTGTTTGTTTAGAATCACTACGTCTTTTTCTTCTTTTTCCAAAACCTCTTTATCTTGCTTTTCTTTGATTTCATTTAATTTATTATTGGTAATAATATAAACCTTTCTTTGCTTGCGAGATTTTTCATAAGTATTTTTTGCTGCAGCCATGGTGAAAATATGCAAATTAACTACGCTCTTGGCTAGCATCGCCATAAACGTACATAGTTCCTTTTCTGCGCCTGATTGAATTACATTGTTAAATAGTTTTTTACAAACTTCTCTTGAATATTCAATGTAATCGTTAATATCTACTTTATAATCATATAGCACTTCTTTTTGTAACATCTTAAATGATTCATTTAATTTAATGGTATTGTTGATTTCTTCAGAGTCAGAATAATTATTAATTAGCTCTTTGAGTATTTTCTTTGCGCTATATTCTTTATCAACCAACAGTGCATCGTAGTGATCCTTATTGCTATAGCAGACGAATATTGGCGTTGAATCAAAGCTATGCTCATTATTTTCATTAATTTCGTTAAGGCTATTGGAGTCTGCTACTGCTTCTAGAAATTCTTTTACTGCATGTAGATTACATACCACTCCTTCACGGTTGATAACTACAATGGGTCGTCTTAATCTCCACATTAAAGCAATAATTTCTACTTCTCCTGCTGGTTGTTTTCTACTCTTGATCGTATTTATATAATTTTCTACGCTAATTTGATTTTTTAAAATAAGTGCTGAAAATTTGTTAATGTTCTTTTTGATAAAGGTTATCGTAAAATTCCTTAAGTAATTTGGCGTATAAGCATTAATAGCCAAACATACTGCGCGGTAAAAACTATCATTGGTTGGTATTATTTCTTGAAAAATCAATCCTTCAATGGTCATAATTGGATAGATTGATTTTGTTTTTAGTTCATTACTCGTTTTATAAATATCAGTAGATTCACTTATTTTTTGCCATATTTCATAAAGATAACGAGTGGTTATGATTAGTTTTTTATAGTACTTTTTATATATCTCAGTATTTTCATCGTTTGTATTGTTTACATTTAAAATTTTCTGTTCACATTGGTTAATAAATTCTTCCAACTCTTGCTGGTTTTTAAAAGTTTTAATGCGCTTTGAAACAAAATAGCTTAACTCCATTATTTTATCTTCATTGCCGTTAATAAATTCTTTGATAAATGGTGGGTTAAAAATATTATTCGTGCTGTTTCTTTCTTCTTCAGATAGTTCTAATGTACCGAAAATATCTTCTTCAATTTTGGATTCATTTATCTCTAAATTTTGGTCGATATTTTGATTGATGCTTGAGTTGATGTTTGATGGTGCATTTAATTGGTTTATTTCTGTATTTGAAAAATCTAAATTATTTAAAATGTTTTTTTTGTTTATTATTTTATTAGTTTTTTCTAGGTTATTGTTTTGCGATTTTTGTAATTGCTCTAAAACTTGATAGTTGTTCATAAGTTGTTTTCTCCTTAATGATTTTGTTTTTTAGTTATACGTATGAGGTAGGTTGTAATTGAGGCGATTGAAAGAGCGCTACAGCTGTTAGCATTTGACTTGATATTGCGTTGTACACCAAATTCGCAGTCATATAAGTAACGAGCTAGCAGCTCGCGCGTGCGTCTTGTCTAAAGCTAAATGTTGATGTTTAGAGAATTGTTATAGTAAGAATTCAATAATGGGACTTATGTTTTATTTTTTTCATCTTTTTCATGCAAAGTCTTTTTCTCTTCGTTGCTATTGGCCTTTTTCCCAAAATGCTCTGGGAACAATTTCTCTAATAACCATGTAGCTGCTCTATATTCACGACCTTCGATTGCAGCTCTGTTGACAACAAATAATGCATTTTGCATCACATCACTACGAGCCTCGCCTATCAACAGATTGAATTTACGAAATTCAGCGCTTTTACCTAATTCACCTCTTTGTTTCCAGCGCTGCAAAGTTTTATTGCTGATACCAGCAAGGCGAGCAACGTACTCATCTGGCATACCCAATTTACAAGCAGAGACAATTCGTTCTTGTATTTCTGGGGTTAGTTTTGTTTTTCTACCTGGCATAAATCACTCTTTTTGTTCTTCGACTTTTATATTTTCTCTTGTAGTAGATTCGCAAATTTCATCAAAAATAAGTCCGTTACCTATAAGATAAGCTTGTTGTTTGGTTTGAGATTGCCACCTACGAATAATGGTATCGACGTAATGCGGAGAGATTTCCATCAAAAAAGCATTACGCTCTGAGTTTTCACAAGCAATTAAGGTTGATCCAGAACCTCCAAAACAGTCGAATACTGTGTCATTTCTTGCGGAGCTGTTATGAATTGCACGTAACATTAATTCGAGGGGTTTCATGGTAGGGTGTAGTACATTAACTGTGGCTTTTTTTGTTGCCCAAACGGTCGATTCACCTAATCCTCCATACCAAAGAACTGACTGATTCTTAACCCCACCAAAAAAGATTAATTCATGCTGTGGCTTATAATGTGTTCCACTTAAGGTGAAATGACTCTTTGTCCAAACGATTTGGTTTTTGACTGTAAGTCCACTTGCTTCTAATGCGTGTTGAAAAATGATCTGTTTTACAGATGGATGGCAAACGTAAGCTGAAGCCTGCAATTGCATTACTCGAACACAATTTTCAAAAGCAGATTTTAGAAAAAAGTAAAACTCTTCATCATCCATGCTGTCATTGGCCATTATTTCTCGGCTACCTTTTATGCCACCGGTGTAATTAATATTGTAAGGTGGGTCGGTAAATATAAGATCGATCCTGTTATGCTCTATTAGCTTAGATACATCTTGCCATTTGGTGGAATCGCCACACATCACGCGGTGTTTGCCTAACACCCAAATATCACCTGATTGAGTCACTGGCGGTTTTAAAAAACTATCAGGTATGTGTTCACTATCATCAATGTTTAAATCAACATCTAAAGTGTCATTGATTTCATTTTGACTAAAACCAGTAATCCTAAGATCAATATCTGGCAAAGCTTGTAATTCTTCAAACTCAACTTTTAATGCTGGCATATCCCAAGTAGCTTCTTCAGCGGTGCGATTATCAGCCAAACGATAAGCACGAATTTGTGTGGCATTAAGGTTATCTGCTACATGCACTGGTACTTCGGAAAACCCAAGTCTTTTAGCAGCTTCAAAACGAGTATGACCAACAATAATAATATTATCTTTATCTACTACGATTGGTTGGCGGAAACCATAGTGAGAAATGCTGTTTGCTACTTTCTCAACAGCTTTTTGGTTATTGCGAGGATTATTTGAGTACGGTTTTAGCGAAGTTATAGGTCTTTGTTCTATCTTTAATGTTGTCATAAATAATCTCGTTATTATTTTATGGTATAAGTAATCATGGTGTGGATGTTGTAATTTGTTCGGTTTATAATGAATCGAATTATGAGTGGGTGCGAGTAAGTGCTTACTGGTAATGCTTAAAACTGTAGTCAAGCTATAACATCATGGGGTGGGTTATGGATACTCAACTAGCTAAAGAAACACTATCTAAAGAAGCTGAAGAAAAATTAAGAGAGCAGATTGCAACAGAGAGTAGTGAAAAAGCGTTGAAGGTTGGGATTGGTACGGCAGTGTTTTGCTTCTTTGTTTTTTTTGTAATTGGTAGTTTTTCAAAAAATTTTACCACTTTTGTAGGAGGTATTTTTGCTACCACAGTACTTAGCTTTCTTGCTGCGTGTTTCTTTTCGGCTATTTATTCAAATAAAAAATTGATGAAACATGGGCTATCAATTGAAAATATCGACACTTCAAGTGATGAACCTTTCAAATATGTGTGTTCTATGGAATCAATGCCTACTAAATTTAATCCTGCAACTGGACTGCCTATGGCTGGTGGTTTTGATACAGGAGGAAATCCATACGGTTGTCGCAGGAATTGAATGAAGTATTGATATGTTTTTTAGACATTTCCCTACCTTTTTTCTATCTTTTTCCCTTCAGAATTAATCGACATGGCTGCTTGATTCATTTGCTTATGTGCAAGGTTTATTACATCATCGACATCTTTTTCAACATTGCCACTGCTTAGGTTTTGCCCCACATCTATGTTGTTGGTTCGAGACTTGACTTGTTCTCGATATTCATTATGACGATCGGTAATCGCTTCTTTGCTGCCAATACTTTCTTTCGTGTATTGATGAGCTGTTTCAATGTTATCAATATGTGTTTCGCTCATATGCTTTTCTTCAAATGCTGCAATGTGAGCTTGTGTTTGCTGTTGCAGATATTTTTCAACATAGTTTTGATAAAGTTCAGGGTGTTGAGTGCGCATCTGTTCTGCCTGATACATTCCAATTTTTCCTTGTGTGTTGGAAGCATGTTGATTACTTAACCAATTAATAAATTGTTGGTTGGCATTTTGATTAATTGATGCAACGCGTTCATCTGACATCGTTGCAGCTTCACGATATGCTTGTGATTTTTGATAATTAGTCATTATTTCATCACGTAGAGTATTGCCTTTATCAAACGAGCTACTAATTGAATCTGACAACCTATTGGTTTGTTCAGAACCGGTGCGATGGCTGTGTTCTCTTATGGCTTTTACAGAACTATCAACCAATTGACTAAAATTGTGATCTTTAGCATGTCTTTTTGCTTCGCTGAATAATTGCGCATCAATAGCTTCCCCAGACAAAGATGCTTCTCCTTTAATACCTCCTGTTACTCCAATTTCTCCACTAGTTCCAGAAACTAGATTGATAATTTTATTAATTACACTACCTTTTCCACCCCATTTAACACTGGTGTGAGCATCTGCATATACAGCACCAAAAAGTCTTGCAGTTTGTGTAGCATTTAAATTATGTGCCTTTTCGAATGAGTGCATTATTTGAGCTATTTTATTTGATGAGGCAGTAAACCCACCGCTTTCACTCATGGTGTTTGAATTCCCGCTGCCGGTTGTATGGCTACTGCTCTTGCCTAAATCATAAAGCTCCCTAACCCCTGAAGAATAATGATCAACCATTGCTCTTACATCTGAAACCATCGAGCTCGTTGCAGATTCAAACATCTGACTTGCAGCAGTTCTAAGGGAATTGCCAAGATTAATCGAAGTGCCCAAACTCGAAATAGCTGCACGGTTATCGAGTACTGCTGCCCCATCTGGCATCACACTAACAGTAGAACCTGTCGGCAATTGATAACTGATACTGCCAGATGCCATTCTGGCACTGGTATCAAAATGGTTAGCAGAAGTATTAAAAGCATTATGATTAGCAAAGCTAGTGTTATCTAAACTCAAATTTCCCGCTGCCATTTCTGGCGCGACTGCCAAAGCTGTCGATTGAGTTACACCACCGATATATTGAGCAAGTTGGGTAAAGCCATCTGCCATGCCTTTTACTACAATCGTAGAAATGAATGGGACACTGATTGAAATATATCCTGCCATTCCAGCAATGTCAGAATTGATTTGCGAAAGACCAGCCATTGCGGTTAGCGTTAATCCATTAGTAACCACGCCACCACTTTTTACTTGGGCATAGTACGAAATAATTAAGTTAATGATCGCGTAAAGCGGCGCCCAAATTTGAATCCACATCAACGAATAAACATAATTTCTTACAATGGCTCCACCAAAAGGAAATAACGCTAATAAAAATATGAAAATGAATGATCCATACATAATGCATTCAAAAACTATTTTCATAATCGGCAACCAGTGAGCCGCCATCTCACCAATACTTGCATTAGCAATACGCTTTTGCATTTGTGCTTTGGAAAAAGCAAAGTCCCTGATTAGAGTTGCTCCAGGTGGATTATCAATCAATCCATGTTTAATAGCATTAGCCATTAAGTTTTGCTGCATAATAGCTGAAGCTGCCTCTGTGACTTTAGTTAAATATGCATAGCTCATTGGTAAACGTTTTAGTAATTCTTGTTTTGCTAATGGATTTTTAGCAAAGATTTTTCGAGCATAGCGAGTTTCTGCATCAAAGATTGCTCCTGCCCATTCTTGATTTAACATTCTTGCGCCATCTTGGCACACTGTTATCTTGCGGTTGTAAAGAAAAGAGCGTGCAGGAGAAGCACATTCGGATATTAATTGCCAAATATTAGAGCTATTAACCAAATCATGAATAGAATATTTTTCTAGCAGTAAATCGTAAAACACACATTGTTGTACAAAGCTTTGTAGGTTTTGATTAAATTTAGGATCGGTAATTTGAAACTCACCAGCAGCTTTAACCATTCTTGATGCCATTACCATCCCAGTTTGGTTATATGGTTGATAATCTGGCATCGTAAAATATTGTTCGGTAAGGCGAGTTAGCCCATCACCAATTCGCGAAGTGTAGCTTGCAAATATCGCCAAACCGAGTGGTACGTTGTCTATAGCGTAAGGCTTACCTGGTTCCAAACGATCAAAAATATGGATTGTGGCCTTTGGTAAAAACATCATGTAAAAAATCAGTAAGTAAGTAGCAAGCCACTTTATATTAATAAGTAAATTGCGCTTGGTAATTGATTCCACTAGCGCCCATGTTCCTGCAACCAGCAAGGATAGCTTGATAAGACTCTCGTAGCCAGAACTGCCCATACTAAGAGCGATGGCATTGAAGAATTCGCGATAAATTTCTCCACCGCCATAGACTATGAGTTCGAGTGAGGACATTGAGGTAGTACCTGTTTAAAAAAGATGAGGGGTATTATTTTGTTTCCGGTGGAGCAGAATTTTAAGTAATAGTTATCATGAAAACAGCGGAACAGTTTCAGTTGTACGAAAAAATCGCACAACTGAAACTGAATAAATCATTTAATTTGATAAGAGATAACCAATGGCAATAAAAAAACTCACTATTTCAAAAAAACAAGATTGTTATTTGCGAATTAAAACCATATTGGGAAAAGCTAGAAACAATGTATATCGACAAGTTAATTTTATTATGCTGCGCGCGCATCGGAATATTTGTAGAGTTATTGTTGAGAAAGAACAATACGAAAAAAAACGAGCAAAGTACCGCAAGGGACTGATTAAAAAACTATCCAAAAAATTAACAAGGGAATTTGGCAAAAAGTTTGACAAGGGAAATTTTTTTTATGAAGCAGTTTTATCAAACTTTCCTAAAAATGGATGCACTGCGTTCAGAATTGAACTGGACATATTACCGTCTTTTGTTATACCAGATAACGTCGTCACAAGATTTTAGCCTGAATAACTCACCCCCTAGATGTAGGAGTTTACACGTTAACAATCGCTGTATATTGTGAAAACATCCAAGTAAAAAAAGCAAATAAATACTCTAATTTCAGTGTGTTTTGCCATGAAGTAGCTATATTTAGTATATTTACCATCATCGCTACGCAATATATAGCGAGTGAGCTGTTACTTTTAGCCCACAAAGCAATACAGCGAATTTGAACAGCAGCAAGAAATGAATTTTTAAACATAACATAATTATTTTAAATAGATGGTAAAATTGACTTACAGATTTCATCTATACAAGACTAAAACATTATAAAAATCATACTGCTATTAAAATCACTTGATGAAAAGCTGTAGGAAAGCAGTCATATCGTTTACCGACGTGTATTGCAAAACTATTAGCTAATAAAAAACGTGCTATCACGTGTTTTCAAAAATATAGGAGAAAGCATTATGTATTTTTATGAAGAGCTTTTTACAAAAATTAAGCAAGGAAAAATAAAAGAAGCGCGCCAAATGTTGCGCAATGAACAAATAATTTATTTAGACAAAAGTAACTTCGACTCTCTTTCCATAGAGGAAATCAAAAACTTAATTAGAGCCATTAAGGGAACAGCAGTTACTTTGTTAGATTTGGATTCTAATGATCTCAATTTTGTTGCGAAAGAAAAATTGCAAACATTGCTAAGTGGATTGAAATACACTTCAATCACAACTTTATTCTTGAGTGGTAATGGGTTGCATAAATTTCCTGAAGAAAAACTAAAAAATCTGATACAGTTATTTGAAAACACCCCTATTACTACATTAGACCTTAAGGCTAATTCTCTAGGACAATTCTCAATAAAACAATTACAAGCACTTACCGAAGGATTGAAGAATACAAGGGTTACCTTCTTTTCTTATCCAGGTTTAAGCAATGACTATAATCATGATATAAAAGCAAATGCTTTTTCTTCAACAGCTTTATTAGGCGTTATTCAATACTTTATTTTTAATGAAAATGCTTTTAATAATGAGGTCAAAGATGAAAAAATTGAAGAGACGTTTACAGACTATTTTAAAGAACTTATCGGCTATTTTACACTTGGTGGAAATGTAAAAGACTCAAAAATTTCTTTAAGTATAAATGGAAATAGTTGTTATAGAAACGATTACTATAATATTTTTTATAAAAATAAACTAATTCTGGGGTTAGAGGATGTTTTTGTTGCTGCAGAAAAAGTGGAAAGTGTACGCAAGGCTCTTTTTAACGACGATAGAGAAACACCATTAGATTTTTTCTATCAGGAATTAAAAAACACTCCCGTAATGGCGCTAGACAACCATTTTTTTGACAAAGATTTTGGTAACTATTTCCAAAAAAATAAAGAAAAAACAAGTATTTATTTTGCCAATTCAACTACAGATTTTTTTCTTGGTAATAGTCCGGTTGTAAAAGAGGAGGATGTTAAAAGTGTGTACAAAATGATTTCACTAAATCTTAGTGAAAATCATCTATACAACCTTCCAATAAATTCCCTAAAAGGGATGATGGTATTTTTACAACTTGTTCCCCTCAATGCACTAAACCTCAACTTTAACGAGCTACATAAATTTTCAAAAGAGCAATTGCAAGTATTAATCCCTGCATTAAAAAATGCGCATATTCCACTCGTAACAGTAAGCATTAACGATTTCAATGAACTATCGGAAGAAAAATTACAAGTATTAGCTCAAGAGTTTCGATACATTACTCTTGCTTCACTTAGTCTTCATGGTAATTATCTTAATAAGCTGACACCTAACAAGTTGCAAATATTAAGCCAAGGATTGAAAAATATTCCTGTTACTTCTTTGGATCTAAGCTGGATTAATCTGCAGGCATTTACCGTACAGCAGCTACAAAAGTTATTGCAAGGATTAGATAACTATCACCTTACCTCACTAAACTTGAGTTGGAATAACTTCAATCAATTCTCACCTCAACAAATGCAAACTCTAGTTCAGGGATTGAAAACAACTTATATCACCTCACTTAATTTAAGTGGTAATGATTTTAATGAATTCTCTTTAGAGCAATTGCAACTCTTAATGCAAGGTCTTGAAGATACTGCGGTTACTTCTTTAAACGTGAGTGACAATGATATTTATCTGCTTACTGCAAAAAAAATAGAAACCATGATAAATGGCTTACAAAATACTATTGTTACATCTTTGAATTTAAGTAACAATGGTATTTGCGCTTGTTCAATAGAACAACTACAAGCTTTAATGCGAGGATTAAAAAATACACCTGTTAACTCTTTAGATTTAAGTAATAATGAGCTTGGATCGCTCTCGACAGACAAGATTAAAGCTTTAACTCAAGAGTTAGGAAAAACATCAATTGCTAATTTGGATATAAGCTGTAATGACCTTTACCTTCTTTCTCCTGAAAAGCTAAAAACATTGGGGCAATCGCTAAAAGACACGGCGATTACTTCACTCAACTTCAGTAATAATGACCTCTATCGGTTATCAACATCGCAGTTGCAAGCATTGTTTGAAGGCTTAAAAGATACATCGGTAACATCACTCAACCTGAGTGGCAACTTTCTTTATAAGTTTTCAAAAAGCCAATGGGAAGAATTATTCGAAGGATTAAAAAAGACCAAAATTACCGCACTGAATGTTAATCACAATGCTTTGTACCGCGTCGAAGAAAAAACTTGGTCGATAATATGGGAGAAGATGCAAAAGACGAATGTTATTTCTTTAGATTTCAGTCACAACTTTCTAAAAAAAGCTCCTGCATCAGTACTCGAAACTATTTGCGAGAAAATTAATGTCCCTGATCAAGATGGCAATACGATGCTGCATCGAGCGATTAAGGCAGAAGATCAGGAGTGGGTTGATTTCCTTTTACTGCATGGGGCTGATACAAGCTTAAAAAATAACCGTGGAGAAGACACAAACATCTTGGCAGATAATTTAGGAAAAACGGATTTAAAAAAACAAGTAAAAATATTTCAGAAAGATAGCGATGGCAATACCAAATTACATCTGGCTTGTAAAACTAATAATGTTAATGAAGTTGTTACTTGCCTGCAAAATGCACCAGGATGCGTTAATTTAAGGAATAAAGAGGGGAATACGCCTCTTCATTTGCTGTTACTTCAAAGCAATTGCAATGTAACAACGGTGCAAAAGTTAATTGATGCAGGAGCAGATTTAAATATCACTAACAAGTATCTCAAATATCCTTTGGACATGATCGATAATCCACAACAAAAAAAAGATATTGTTAGCTTATTGCTTGAAAGGCGCAAAACATTTGATTCACAAAAATTGCTATCGATATTGTCGCGTTGCGAACATCAATATGTTGGAGATCCCGAACATCTTGAAAAAGATTACAAATTACTTAATCAAACTATTGCTCGCTTAACCGGTGTAGACGTAGAAGCTTTGATTAGTGAATATCGTTGGAAGTATATTGGACACTTAACATCCCTAGAAGGCAAGTATAAGCTAGAGGATAAATATATAAAAAATCCGAAAAAATCAAAGGAAATCTCTTTCGAAGGTTTTAGTCCAGAGAATTTTCTTCCTTTGCGGATGCGCTCACTGCTCGAAATTATTATGCAAATACGAACCGGGTACATTGCAGAGAAGGCTTTGCCTGATGCCAAGGAAATAGTGCTCAATCACTTAATACAAGAACTGCAAGTTGAAATAGAAGCAATGCGAGTAAGAAAAGAAGCAGTGTATATCAGAGATAACTTCCAAAAAGAGCATCAACCAATGTGGGATGGGCTAGTTAACTATGGAAAATCTATTACGCTGCAATATGCCGGATTAGAAGGGTACATTAAAAATATTGCAAAAAAGATATACAATCTGCCAGTTGGTGATAGTCACATTTTTCCAACAGGGACTCGACATCATCAAGTATATGTCAATTTTACGCGATTAGACCAATGGACAGTAAGAGTAAGAATAGATAACTTAGGACATGGCTTGGAATATGGTGAAGAAGAAGGAGGCAGATACTATCCTACTGCTTTTGATCTTCCGGTAAATTATTTTTATGAATCAAAAATCAATAATGACCATTATTTAGTCGATATATTTCGTACCCAATTTATATTAGGCAAGCTTACATTTAAAGTAGATAAATATGAATATGATGCTGATGATGCGGCAATAAGGGCTTATCCACTGATTTACGACGATTATACAAAGGCGAGCTTTTGTAATTTGTCTAATTCACCTTTTTCATCAAATTATCCTTCTTCAAAGCTAAATAAAACTGTTCTGAAGCTCGGTGAACTTAAATCAATATATGCTTCCCGAACAGCGCAAAGCGTCGGTAATTGTGTGGTAAAAAACTTTCAAGTTGGGTTACAAGCTCGCTGGCAGAATGGGAATCCAACACAAAAAGAAAGTCATAAGCTGTATCGATGGTTTCGTATCGAAGAGGCAAAGCATGCATTATTAAAGCCAGGGTTTAAATTAAAGCAAGGGATATATAGCACGAATGATGATTTATCTCAGATGCAATTAGTACTTAAGAAAAATGAAGTAAAATCAAAATTGAACCTGTTGCATCAAGCAATTGTGGAAGGAAATACGCAGCAATTTCAAAACTTATTGCAACAGCAACCAAAACTTGTCGAAGAAGTTACACCACAAGGGATGACGACAGAGATGTTGATTGACGTCTGTCAACATAAAGATATGGCGCTTAAATTACGCGAAGTCCAACAAAAAACATATGGTATTAATGAGTTACACCGAGCAATTATTGATGGTGATATAGAAAAGATCGGGCAACTTTTAACAAACAGTGTCAATACTAACCTAAAACAGAAAACTAAAAGCGGTTATAACTCCTTGCACTTAGCTATTTTACAAGGAAACATAGAAATAGTGTCTTTACTTGTTGAGAAAGAACCGAATTTACTGCTTGAAACCACTGATCGTGGAGATACTGTTTTGCATTTGTGTGCTCGTCAGTCAGATTCAGCGATGATTAGCTGGATCAAGAAAGCCGCAAGCAAATGTAAGGTATTCGACAAAATCATGCGACCAAATAAGCAAGGACAAACGCCTAATCAGGTTACCGATGATGAAACCACTATCCAATCTATACAAAAAATCCCACAAAAACTTTTTAAAAAACAACAGATTGATAGCTTACTTAAAGCTAAGTCTTTGCCCGAGTTGCAAAAAAATATTGAGAAAAAAGATTTAAACCAACGCGATGAAATGGGCAATTGTGCAGTGCACCGTGTTGCTAAAGCAGGAGACGTAGAAAAGCTCCAGTTACTGGTTAAGGCGGGAGCACTATTAACTAAATTCAATAGCAATGGAGATACTGTTATACATGTTGCGATAAAAGGAAAACAAACAACAGTCGTCAAATGGTTGTTGCAACAACAGAATTTAGGTTTAATCAACTTGCATAACAAATCTCATCAATCTCCTTTGCAATTAGCTCTATATCAAAAGGACGCAGAAATTGCAGCATTACTAATTAATGCGCAAGCAGAATTGAAATACGTTAATTTCATTGGCTTTGATGTAGAAAAAGCTTTTGTTAATAAAAAACCAAAAATTGATGCGGCTTGGTTGCGTAATCAAGGAGCGATCTTGAATGTCCAAGATATTACTGCTGCAATCGAAAAAGAGATCGAAAATGTAAAAAAGAGTGGCAAGGAAAAAAATAAGCCACAACTAAATGTTTTGTATGAAGACCTAAAGCAAATGATCTCGAATAAACAAGCTAATGAATCAATTGAAAATTATTTTAAGCAGCTACAAGAAATACTCTATCCTGAAATTGCTATCAAGAGACTAAAGGAAGAAGTCTTGTTGGTTAAAGATGCTAATACCAAGCTTTTATTGGAAAATAAAGAATTAAAAAATCAAGTTTTAATATTATCGAACAAATCACAAAACAACAGCTCAATATCCGACATGATAATAGAAAAACCGAAAAACGATAAACCCAAACCGCCCCCTATTCCACCTCGTTCTTTTTTAGTAGCCAATAGCGTGTTCACTCAACCAGAGACGAAGATTCAATTAATACCAAAACAAATTATAGGTTGAACTTTTAATTTTTAGCTATGATAAATCTACTTTGTGGACAATTATTTTCTTTAATTTGAAACTGTAAGTTGCCCAAAATGAAAAGCAATCTTCATGGTCGTTAGCGGTGAAAATGAAACTCATCGTCACTCCACTCCTCGTGCCCATTCAATATTACTATTCAACCTCGTTGATAACGTTCCAGCTAACATCTGTTCAATTATTTTGGTCTGTTCGATCAACTGCACCGCAATCGACATTTGACTATAAGCATTGCGTTGCTCAGCACGCACACTGTTGACCGCTTGATTAATTCCGTTTTGAAAATTAGTCATCATTTCTTGCGGATACTGCAAATTACCGCTGCTGGCTTTGATCACATGTAAACTTTCTTTTAAGTACTGGAACAAAATATCAGTAGCAATGATTCCCGCATAGCCTGCAACATCAATGATTGAACGATCATTCATGTAAGCTGCTTGTACGTTAAGCATTTTATATACTGGCAAACTAGTGGATTGTAATAACCCAATTTCTTGTTTGGATAATCGCTCATCGCTGTATATTTTATTAACCATGTTTTCGAGCATGGTGTGTACTTGTTCTTGGATCGAGTTTTTTTCGTTGATGGTAATGTTTTGTTTAGTTGGATTAAGACACCCTTCTGGTTTAGTATCGTCACATTTATAGATAATTGCGGTACCACCATGCAAAATTGCCTTGAGTAATCTATCATCAGTCACCAAAGATGGTAGTACCGAAAATTGATTAGTCGCACTATCGCCAGAGCCGTTTTTACGAATAACGATAGCCCCAGATAACGACATAAAAAGTTCTGCTAACTGATCATCATCACGCAAAAAGGAGTTTTGCTTGATTGCCTTCCACGCAATATTCCCTTCATCTAAAATCAAATTTTTAAATTGATTATTACCAGCACCACGTTTTAGGACATCTGACATTCTACCTTCAGCACCACAACCTTGCCGTGCTGCTGCCATATCAGAGAAAATACTAAAACTAGAGTGAGTACCAACATCTTCACAAATGCGGCGTTGTGCCATGGTGTTTTTTGGCCAAAGGCTACCAACTAAACCAGCAGCAGTTTCGCAAGAGTTAATGTTAAGACTATTAATCTTATTTTGCATATCAATGAGATACTTCATTACACTACCAATTTGCGGAGCTGCGGCATCCATAGCCAAAGTAAATGCGTAACCCTTAGCGTTATTGAGAACATTTTTAGCAAGGGCTACCAGTTGATCGGCACTAATAAATGAAAAACCTCCTGCAAATAAATCTATCCCACCACAACCAGAGCGATAGCTCGGAAGATCAAGGTAAGCTACTTGAACATTACGGACACTTTCTCGAGCAAAAATACTGCCGCCAGTGTAATAACCTGCTTCTTGACCTTTATAGCTTTGAGGAGCAGTAACATTGGCAGAAAATCCCAAACCATCAAAAAACTTTCCCAAATCATCGTTAACACCAGCATGTGCTGGCGAAAAAAAGAACATTAAAATTGAAAATACAATAAACGGACTTATAACGTGCAGCAATAAAATAAATAAATGACGCTTTTTGACTTTTAAGTGTTTCATGCAAGTATTCGTTCAAATGCTTTGTTTGATAATTTGTAATTGGTTTTTAGTTTAAAGATTGTTTTTAAAATCAGTAGCAATATCCAAAATCCTTTGACGCAAATCGCTTTCGCTAATAAACCCATAGGCAATAGGAATGGCTTTGTTATTGTAAGGATTTACTGCAAATAAAGCTGGTGTCATGGTTACTTTAAACTTGAGAGCTTGACCATTGTCTATCTTCGAATTTGGGAAAATTGGTAAAACAACACCATCTGTAGTAATTGGAATTACTGAGACGTTATGCCTTAGCGCAAAGTTTTTAACTAGTGGCGCAAACTTTTGGCAATAAGAGCATCTGCTGCTGTAGAAGAAAAACAAGCCACGAGTCTTAAAAAATTCCGTAATAACCTCGCTCTCATGTTCGTGATAGTTATCTAGATAAATTTGCTTCGCAGCAGTATTGGTTGGTGATTTTAATGAGTAATTTAATTCTGGGTTTTCTAATAAAGCTTTTTGCCAAACATTAGCGAAATTAGTTGATTGATTGCTAATCTTATTTTGAAGTATTAAATAAGCTTTGATGTTTGCTACTGTAGGATCAAGAATAGCTTGGTTAAGTGCTCGTTCTACTGTTGCACGAATTGCCATCATGGTTTTAGTTGGGTCTAGTTCAATAGAAGATTGCACAGGCGAAGACTGCGTAACTAAATTATGTTGTTGAGCTTTTTTGATATTCTCAGCAATAATTTTTTCGTTATACCAGTGCCAACCGATTTCGTGTTGATGGTAATAATTTTCAGCAGCATAAGCAGAAAAGGTATAGCTCAATAAAGCAATAGCAGCAGAGAGTATAACAATTGTTTTTCTAATTCCTTGCACCATATTGCTCTTTCACCCGATCGGAAATACGTTTATTAGTTTCATCAATATTAGGCATTTTCATTTTAGTATTAAGATCAGCGTAAAATTCACTAAAGTCGACTTTAGAAAAATCTATTTTTTGCATTTCTTCGGGAGTTAACCCACGACAATTAGTGTTTTCTGCATCACCAAAACCTATTCTTAGTTGTCCTGAACGTCCTTGTGTTTGAACAATACGCGCTAGTTTAGAACCAAAAGAACAATAAGTTTTGCGGTGTTCAAGACAAACACCTAAGAAATCGCTTGAACAATACTCACCAATATAAATGGTCAACCCTTTTTCTTTATCGTTGCCTAATTTTTTCTCTTCAGCAGAACAACTTGCTAAATGTATATCTTGTCCCCAACCAGAATCGCGACAGCAATTGTTGAATCCTAATATTGTATTATCACAGGTGGCACGATGACCTTTAAAGATAAACTGTTCATCAAAATCTTTTTGTGCAGCTCCCATCGCAGAAAGTGTAGAAATACTTTTTTCAAAGTCTTTGTTTGGCGCATAATTATGAGAAGAACAATCACCATCAATACAAAAGAATTTACCACCACAAACTATGCCTTTTTGATCAATACACTTTTTACTTGAACATTGGAAAGTCTGTTGATACTCAAGACACATATCTCCTTGCTTTTTCATACATTGAGAACCAATCTGTTCACAGCCTTTGTCACGTAATGGTTTACAACCATCACTAGTGTTGCTATTGCCACAATTGTAAATATAAGTCTTTTCCCAACAATCACGAGTTACTCTCTCACCATTAATAGTTCTTGTTGTTTTCCCTTGTGAGCAGACTTCGTTTTCTAGTTTGCATGATTTTTGTGTAGCAAAATTTTCTAACCAAGTGCAATTGCTTTGCCAATGCTCAGTAACAATTGGTTTTTGATAAGTTAGAACCTGATAACGCACTAGAGCATAACCGCCACGCATACCCAACATACCCTTACCATTGAACCAAAACGTTATTTTGAAGCCATTACTACTATCAGGGTGCTGCATAATTACAAAGTTTCTACCTTTAACTGCTCCAAGATACTTAACCGATAACTCATTGCCCTCGGTATCAGTTAAAGTAGGAGTTACATTAGCTTTATAATAAGGAGCATTGCTTTTGGTTATCACCCCAGTTTTTAAATCAACAGTTATAACTGGGTCTTCGCCTCTGCGCCTGGCTTCAGCTTCTACTGTAACAATTTTTTCAATTAGCGGTTTTTCTACTGCAACAATTAACGATTTGGTGCATGTTGGCTTTTGCAATCTGCCAGCTTCGTTGCAAACATCCTGATAATAATCCTCCTTACAACTTTTTTGAGTGGCTTCTTTACAATCTGCATCTTTGGTACTAATTCCCCGGGCAATACTTGGAGCATCATTAATAATTGTTTGTGATTTTTTTATCCCAGCTTCGTTTTTATCAATTTTATACACTGGTCGTTGTGGGAAACTTGCAATGATAGCTTTTGCGGCAATAGATTTACTGGTGGCTTCTTGAGTGGCTTGGGCTAAATTATCGTGTTTTTGTGTTGCATCACCATAATAACTACTTTCTTGAGGATTATTGGTAAACCCAGAAAACTCACGCTGATTAAAATTCTTTAGAGCATCTTGTGTTCCTTGTTTCTTTTGTGTTGCAAGCCTTATTCCTTCGTTGTACGAATTTTGATCAGCAAAGCAATTATTGATGATAATAAGTAGCAATAAACCAGCTAAAATCTTTACTAAAAGATTTTTGGTTCTCATAAAATGATACCCTAAGATCAAATCGTGATAATTTTTTATGGCGTGTCATCAATTAATTGTAAATTGAGCAAATTCTTTTTCTTTATTGTTTTTCATCGCTTGTCTTGTTTATTAGCAATAACTTTCAATGCGTACTCTAAAGATACGTTGCCATACACCACATCAAAGTTATGCGTTGCCTCGTTAATAGCTACCACTGCTGGTACTTTAGTAATATGAAAATCTTTAAACAACATCGGATTAAGCTCTAAACCACCAGTGTTGTTTTTTTCTAGCAAACGAGTTAACTCAAGCACAGTATCTTTAAATGAATTGTTTTTTAATCCTCTAATTACAACACTTGCTCCATATTTTTGTGCATCAATTAACCACTGGCGTAGGCTTAGCTCTGGCATGGAGAAAGAAACAAAGACGATGGTTTTGTTTTTTTCGTGGTTGGTGCTGATCTTGGTGGTTTTGGTGTTATTAATAGAGATGCGAGTATGCAAAGTGTTTTCGTCATTGCTGCTACTGTTACTCTGGTTGGTGCTGTTTCTAATTTGCTTATTTTCGTTGTTTTCTTTCGCTATTTTTTCAGCATTAAGTTTTAGAAAAAAAGATTGCAGTTTATTTTTAGCTGAGCATTGTTTTGTTGCTTGAGATTTAAACTTTTCTACTTCTATTGCATAATCAGCTATTCTTTGTTGTTGTTCGCCAAGTATCTTTTGAGCAAATTGCTGATGGTTTTCTTCTGCTGTAACGCTAAGAGAAATAAGCAGCAATATTAATAAAAGAATTTTCATGTTGCATAGTTTCTTACAAATAAACATCTAAAATGGGGAGTATATGGTTTGGGCAAAAACACACACCGTTAAAGTAAAAAACATCAATCCGCAGCAAATTTGGCAAGCTTGGTCGGATATCAACAATTGGCATTTATGGGATACAGATATAGAGTTCGCTCACTTAGATGGCTCTTTTGAAAAAGGTAATAAGTTCTCTTTAAAACCAAAAGAAGCATCGGCGGTTACTATTGAGATTGTTGAGGCTATTCCTAATAAGTGTTTTATTGATTGCACTAAATTCCCTTTAGCAAAAATGTATGGAATTCATCAAATAGAAGAGCATACAGATGGTTTAACTTTAACCACTGCGATAAAAGTTACCGGTTTATTGGGATATTTGTGGCGCAAGTTAGTTGCTGAAAAGATAGCTCAAGAAATGCCTACGCAAATACAAAAATTGATTGAATTAGTATGACGTCAATGATTCGTACCATATGTTGTGGCTATTGGGTGTTTCTTATTAAAAGGATAACGTGCAATTACATTCTAAAGGCTGCAGCAACTCCTTTTTCTCCAGATCAAATACCCAAAATCTTCACCTTTGTAGGGATACTCGTGCATTGATCCCCAGATTGAAGTGGTATATCCAAATGGATGACAGTTAGATGTATCAGGTAAAGGATTTACCATCTGATAGCGATAGCGACTTTTGGGAATAATCGGCGATGGGTAAGTTTTGCAAATTGCAGGACTATTTTTACCAACACTATTCCACACCAACCCTAAACGATGCATTTTATAAGTCATGCGTTCTGCCAAAAGAGTGCTTGATTGCACACCACCAAGATGAGCTTGCACTTTACCCATTAGTGGATACATGCTGCCATGACTTCCAGCACACCAAAAGAGGTGATCAAGTGGTAAATGAGCAGTAGCAGCAACGGCATCAGCAGCACAAGCTAATTGCGCAACTGGATTAGCAAAAATAGCAGCTTCAGGATTAATAATGAAAGATAACTCATCATCGCGCCATGTTGGATCAAGCTCAGTAAGATAAGCAATATCAAAATCTGTTTTTTGCATACATAGCGCATCAGTCAAAATATTTAACCAGTAGATTAAGGGATAAACATACCAGTGCGCATAATAATAGCTCCCACCTTGTTCTGGGTTAAAAGTGTCAACATTACCTGAACCATAAAACTTGCCAATGTCTAATGAAATACCACCTAAATTTACTAAACAAAAAGGATGGCGGGTAATATCAATTAAACTAACTGGCTCCCAGTACCCGATGGTGATACCAACTTTAAGAAAAATCGGTGGCGGAGCTGGACAAATACAAATCGGTAAACTTGGATTTTCAGTATCGGGATTTTTACCACCAACAACTTTTACTGATCCAATCGTTATCGGAAACAAACAACTCCAGCAAATATCGGTAATTGGGTTAACAAATCGACCATGGCATTGAGTTACCACTTCGCTTGCTTCCGCTGCATATACTTTTGGAGCAAACACAATACATAATGCCATCCAGATAAGCGCGACTGCAATCAAAAAAACGCCAATTGATTTTTTCATAGTCACTGTCACTTTCTATTGTTGTGTGCGACACAAAATTTCCATAATATTTAATCGCTTTTGCTTATTACCAACATTATCGGTAACTTCGATTTGCGCTACAGTTGCAGGAACATGTTTAATACTAAAGTGACTAGTGATCTTACCGCTTTGGTCAAAATAAATTGCTTTTTGAAATAATTTTACTTGTTCAAAAATAGAACCATTAACCAAAATTAACTTAGTTTTGCCACGTAATTCTTTGTCAATTTTTTGCACCCACATCACTTGTTCTTTGTCATCGGCATCATAAAAAATAAGAGTCTTAGTAAGACTTACTAAATTTAATGGATTAACTTTAGTGCCTGCTTTAATAATGGCATTATCACTTGCATCTTTAATATCTTGCTTAGGAGTAATGGTGGGATCAAATACCCAACTACGATTTTTTGTGGCTTTGGTTATTTCTTTTACTGGTGTTGGGCGATCAATTTTTTTGCGACTCTCAGCGCCAAGCTTTGCTTGCAAAGACGCAAGTTGACCACTAGCTGCTAACTTTTGTAGTCGCTCTTTAATGAATTCTAAAAAATCTTGTTCAGCGATTTCATATGTTTTGCCAAAAGCACCAAGGTCTTTACTGTACGAAGGAGTCGTAAATAAGAGCAGTAGTGGTATTATGAAGATGGAACAAGATTTGATTAACATAACATTAGAAATGTCATTTGTTTTACAGCAATGCTTGAAGCTGTTTGACTACTGCTTTTATGATCTTAATTTTTAACGTAGGTGTTTATGAATGATGTTACAGAAAAAACAATAAATCGTTGTCCGTGGGTTAATGAATGCGATGAGCTATACGTAAAATACCATGATGAAGAATGGGGCGTGCCTGTGCACGATGATCAAAAAATTTACGAACTATTAGTTCTAGAATCATTTCAGGCAGGGCTATCATGGCGTACAGTGCTGTACAAACGCGAAAACTTTCGCCAAGCATTTGCAGGATGTGATTATAATCAAGTAGCTGAATTTAACTCTTATAACATTGATCAACTACTAAAAAACACTGGTATTATCCGCAATAAATTGAAAATCAAAGCTACTATTAACAATGCTCAAAAATTTTTAGAAGTACAAAAAGAATTCGGTACTTTTGCTAGATACATGTGGTCATGGGTAAATCACAAACCAATCATTAACCAACTTAAATCCCTTGAAGATTATAAACCTTACACAAATGAAGCACTTATATGGTCTAAAGATTTAAAAAAACGTGGATTTAAATTTCTTGGACCCACTGTTTTATATTCACACATGCAAGCAGTGGGAATGGTAAATGATCATACGGTAGATTGCTTTCGTTACCATCAACTATGAAAAAATACCTTATACGCGATCCCTCTATTCTTACAATACTCAATAATCTGCACTTTTAGTTCATACCAATAATCATCGCTATTTTTACCATAATATTTTTTCAAGTACTCATCCCACCACAAACGTTTATCTATCTTATCTAATACTGTTTTTATTTTTTGTTTAATGGCTGGATATAAATTAAGGTTTTCAAACCAATACTCGTGTACAAACTCTTGAGTCATATCTACTAGATCATTCCATGGTGTAAGTTTTGGTAAGATTGGCGACATAAATAAAACAGTATTGATTTTAGCTTCGTATAATTTTCTCAAGGTTTCGAACCTACTTGCTATAGATGAGGCATGTGGTTCTAACAATTTATTAATTTTGTCATCCAAAGTTGATAATGAAATAGCAACAGTGCAATTTCTTTGTTGTTGCAATAAATCAATATCGCGAGTAATTAAACTGGATTTAGTAATAATACATAAATTGATATCAAGCGGAGCAAGCTTTTTTAAAATCTTTCGTGTGAGCTCATACTTTGCTTCAAGTGGTTGATATGCATCAGTTACTGATCCTATAGCAACAGTTTGATGAGGGTGCTTGATGAGTGTTTTTATATTTTTATCCATTAAATCATCAGCATTAATTTTAACGTCAACAAAATCACCCCATGCTTCTTGACGTTCGCCGAATCGTTGCATAAAACAAGCATAGCAGTAAACACAGGCATGTTGACAGCCAACGTATGGATTGATTACCAAATTAACATTAGGTAATTTAGATGGTGTAATAATTGATTTGGGTGTAATTTCTTTGATATGCATAAAGTATTTATTTTTATGGTAACTCGTAGTGTTGTTATTTTGTTTTATTAAAAAACTTCAATTTTAAAGTTGCATTGATTTGTTCACTAATTTTTAAAACCAATGTTTAACGATAGATAACTGAAAATACTAACATCACCAAGCTATTGTAAAGCTTCTTGCACAGATGACGTAACATCTTTAGCCCCGGAGATAACTGCTTCTTTAGGTAATAAAATTAAGTGGCGATCTTTAGCTACACTATTTAGCGTTGTTTCTAATTTGTTGCCGAAAGAGGCAACAAGTTTTTGCATTCTTTCGTTTGGCAATTTTCGCTCAGCAGTTTTTTTGACAAATTCATCAACAATTTTATTAACGTCAACTGTTGCCATTTGCAAAGGCTTTGGATTAATCACTAGCCAAAAAAGTAACATCAGCGCCATACCCGAGGCCATTCCTACTAAAATATTGTAAGTAGTGCTTAATAGCTTTTCTGGGTTTTTGATTTTTTTCCTTAATTGTTTGATAAGCTTATTTTTTTGGTTGGCAATGATTGCTTTAGATGTTGTGGTGTCAGTCATAGTTTTGTATTTCTGTTTGTGCATAGCATTAAAAATTGGTCGTTGAAGTTAATTGCTTGCTTGAGTAATTGAATCTACTGCAATTTACGTGCGACAATTTCAATAGCATCTTTGATGTTCATTCCTTGACTGCAGAGTTTGTTTACTTCTTCAAACTCCTCACCTTTGGATGAGTAGAGAATGCGAGAATAAGGATCGAGGAGAATGCGGTGAACGGAAATGCCAGATGGGCTTTTGATAACGCATTCGGAATAAACATCTGCCATTTTTAATGATTTATAGATTTGCTCAGTATAACCATCCATTTCGAGTCTTTTGTCTTGCTTGAGTTTATTTAGTGATTCTGGTTTTTGAGCAAGAATGACGTTGTATTCTGAGTTTTCATAAGCAGCGAGTGAAGTTGCATTTTTATAGTAGTCATTAAGAGACTGAGTAACGGTAACAAAATTACCTCTAAATCTACGCGCGGTGCGATAACCAGTTTCAATGAACTGGGCTGCACCATCATTATCACCACCGAGTAAATCCCATGCTTCATCAATAACGCATGATTTAATCTGGCTGCGGTTACCTAAATACATCGCTTGTGAGATTTGATACATTACTACTAGCAACACAATCTTTTGCAAGTCCTTACGGCTTTTTAGTTCTTGTAACTCTAAAACGACAAAGCGATTGTTGAGGTTAATACTAGAGTTACCTTCGAAGTAGCGAGCGTACATACCACTTTTAGTGTAAGGATAAAGTAGTAGGCTTAAATTTTGACAAACGTGATGGCGTTGTTTCCTTAGCCAATCAACAACACTGGTAATAGTGGCTTGGTTTCTTTTGGTATACCAAGCAGCTTTAATGGCTTTTTCCAAAAAATTTTCTTCTTCGCGAGTTACTTTGTCATTGGGGCGAGCCATTGCAGATAACAATGGCTTTAGCATTGGCAGCGCTTCGTTATCGAAATCTTTAATATGGGTAAAAGGATTAATGTTGATCGGATTGTTAGAGCTGAAGTTGATAAACTCACCACCTAAAATCTTACAAGTCTTTTCATAAGAACGACCAATATCGATTGTCCATACGATACCACCAGAACCTAAGATTGCGACAATGTACTCTTGAACAAATACCGATTTACCAGAACCTGATTTTGCAGCAATGGCAATATTGTAATTGCCTTCAGTGCCATCGAATGGATTCCAAGTTGCAATCTGACCACGACGGCTTGGTAACAATAAGCTTGGAGTTTTAGTGCCTTTCCATTCTCCTTGTAATGGCGCAAGATTTACTGCATTGAAAGCTGTAATAGTGCGAAGGCGCCCCAACAATTGCAGGTCTTGAAACATCCCTTCAGTCATCCGCATTGGCAGCATTGCAAACCATGATTGAAACTGCACAAATACTTCTTTACGTAATTTCCAGCCGTTAGCGCTGTATAAATCTTTAATCTTGCGTTCATTTTGTACAGCTTTGCTCGCTGGCGAATACATGATTACTTGGTAATAAACCTTAACTAGTTTGTCACCATTAGCCAAGCGTTCACGGACAAATTCCCAATCTTGTTGTTCTCTGATGATATTGGGCAGAAATTTTGCCAATGGTGATTTAGCTTTAGAATCCTTGTTAATAAAATTCATTTGTGCTTTAGATGTCATCTTATTGTGATCCAAAACACGAATATTTAGCGACCCCAACACTGGACAAGGCAATTGCAACGAATTATTAAACATCTGCCCAATAGCATCGGTCATTTTCCATTGCGTCATCGAAGTTGGAAAATCTTTTACCGTAAAGCATCTGATTTCTATGGGCTGTTCTAGTTGTTCGCTTGTTACTACTAACTTATTTGGTAATACTTCCAAGTGATATTCTGGGTCAGTTAACTGTAACGACAATGAGTCATACTCATTCCAATTTTGAACAATAGGGTAAATACTCAAAGATGGGTTGAGTAAATCACTCATCAAACTAATAAAATTAGTAATTCCGATATTCTGGCTATAAATATTGATCGACTTTAGTGCACTCATGAGATCATTTCTGATGTTAATTAAATCACTTGAGTCATCATTAATATTTTTTCTAGGAATGGAAACAGTAACAAATAATCTAAAATCACGAATAATGTAAATGCCATTCTTAGATAAAGAACTATTTGTCCCAGACTTTAAAAAATCAGTACGTTTTTTTGCCAACCATTCAAAAATTTCACCATGCCCTGAACGTTGTTGTTCAAAAGCATCTAATTCATAGCCAATCTTATCTGATGCCCATAGTAAAAACTGTAAATCAGCATTTGGTGGCAACGTATCAGTTAAAATCGTTGCTAAGATACTAATGGTTTCCTCACTAGCTCCCGTTAACGGTGATGCTTCCAATATAAAACCAATGCTTTTTTTATTAATGAAAATGTCATTTTCATGATTAAAGGTTTCATAATGCAACAAACTAGAAAGAGAATGTTGCTCAAAGAATTGTGTCAGCTTTTTTTTAGTTGGAACTTTAAGTAAGGCCGTGAGATTAGAAAACCTAACATTTTTGTCATTATTGTTATTGTTCTTGTTATCATTTAGTTTCTGCTCACAGTCTTTGGTATCGCCAACTAACTGTGCTACTTTGGCACTGAATTTATGGATTGCTTCTAGCATATGAATGATTAATCTATGATTTTTTTACAGCGCCATAAGTTTTCGTTACAATCAATGAAAGAAGTCTTTGGTACAATGCAGCAACCAATTTTTTGCATTGATTACGTTGACAATGATTGAAATTTACATGAGTGAGTGATATATGAAAAAATTCTCTACTACCACTACTAACAAGTCTTATCAAAAAAATTATGGTTATAACAATCAAAGATTATTTAAAAACCCTAAAAAACAAAACCATTACAACTTTCTTGAAGACACAGGGAACAAAATCGGGAATAAAATCGATCAAGAATTATGGGAGAAATTCCTTTTTAAGAACGTAAAAAATGTATCAATGGATAACTGGACATTTAAGTTAAATATGAACCTTACTTGTAGTAAAAATGAATTTCAAAACATGTTGAACCAATTTAAAAAGTATTTCAGCAACCTTATTGATAAAGATGAAAGTGAGAAAAATGATTCATTAAAAGGAACACCGAAGCAGGAGATTCTTAATTGTTACAAAAAACCAACTTATAAAGACGGTACTAATTTTGATTTCTATGAAATAGGTGCTTTTAATAATAAGAAGGAAAATATTATCAATGTCGAGTTAAAGTATCACAACAGTAAAAGCGAAACTTATAAAGATAAGGATAGTAAAATTCGCTATGTAGAATCTTTCTCAATAGATATACACTTACATGAAGATGATCCTAATTACAAAAAAGTAGATAATTTAGAAAAAGAAATTCCAGAAATTATAAAACATGCATTTGAGAAATTAACTTTAGAACAATTAAATAAATTAAGAAAAATTGATGAAGATAATTATCAAAAAGAAGGTTTTCGTATACCTCTGCTTCAATCAAGCCAAGAAGATAACGTTAAAATTATCCCACCTAAATCTATGATGTGAAACATATTGATAGCAGCTTAAGATTATTTACTTGCAAAATTTCACGATTAATTTTTATCTTTCTGATTTATAATCCATCCACCTTTTTTAACTGGCGTGTAAACAAAGCCTTGAGAATTGTAATTGTCGTCATGATCTTGATAAGGAGCTAACCATACTCGCATTACTGTATCGTTTTGCTTGGTGGGCTCTAAATTGTTATGGTTAGTATTACGGTCGGCGAAAGACAAAGATGGATGCAAAGTACTCTGTGTAGAATTTTTATTATTATTTTTGTACGATTGTCCAACTTGTCTTGCGTCAACCATAGCATTTACTTCACTGATACTTTTGCACATAACTCCAGATTGCATGGGACAATCAAATTTGGAGTTCATCGAGCAACCCGTGATATTAACCAGTGCCAAAGCTACTAGCACCAAAATGTTACAGTGAAGTAATCTTTTGCTTAAATGTATTTTGTACATGTTACTGTTCTTGTTATGCATCACCTTTCATCCTCTGCAATGAATTTTGTGCCGCCTGATAAGAAGCATCATTATAAGAATTATTATCACTTAGCGGAGTTAAAGGTTGTGGTATTGGTGATTGTAGTGATGATGCTGGTAATTGCGATACTTGAGTTTGTTGGTTATAACTTGTTTCTTTAGCTGGGATAGCAGTAATGTCTTGTTCTGAGTTTTCGGTTAAGAAAAATCCTTTTAAGAACACAACGTCCACAATGGCACCAGCACTTAGTTGAATAACAGGATGATACTGTTCAGCACGTTTAATATTGTATTCAGCTAAGCGATCCATTGCTTTACCCATGCCTTGAGCAGCGCCATATCGAAAGATGTCCTGATTATTAATACTTTGAGTGGCCCCCAGGGGAGATATTGAAGAAGTAGTATATTTTTGTGACATACCGCTGGAAATCCCAGATAGTGCGCCTGCGACAAAAGCTCGTTGTAATAAAGTACCTTCACGCCATACTGGAGTGCCACGAATGCCATTTTTACCACTTGAACCAAACACAGTACCTTCAACTGCAATATCAATTACTTTACCACTTGATCGAGTGCAGCTCATTCGTTCTAGTCTAATTTTTCCAGTCTCCGAAGAAATATCACCAATTACTGCAGCAGTAACAACACAGTTTCTAAGGCTACTTGAACGATGATTTGGTAGAGTACCGTTTTCTAAAATACGAAATAGCATCGGTGATGGATCAGACTGGCTCATTGCCCCTGCTGCAACATCAGCGCCACCAAGCATAATAGCTTTAACAAAAGTACCAGATGGAACATAGTTAACTGCCGTCTTATTTACTGTTCCTTTTTGTGAATCGCTACCAGAAGAATTGCCACCAAAGTTCAGTTTATCGATTCTAATTTGTGGTTCTTGTGGTGCATCATGGTTTTGGTTTGAGCCATTATTTGCAAAGTTATTGATCGGATTAAATACCCCTCCAGTATTGTCGTTCGGTACTGTATTTTCTGGAGCCAAATTGCTTTGACGATTTTCTTGTATCTGTTGCTTAAGGTCGTTTAATTGATGCTGTAATTGTTGTCGTTCTTCTTCGTGCGTTTTTTCTTGCTCCAACCACTGTTCCTGGGTTTTATGAAGATCGTTAACTTTTTGGCTAAGTTGTTGATTATCTTTTTCTGTTTTAGTTAGCTGATTTTGAATGCGCTCAATAAAAACGGATTTTGGATCAGTTTTATCTGCAGGATTAGCAATTTTGAATTTTTCTTGTGAAGTTTCCTTATTTGCTAAAACTTTGTTGTTGGTTGCATTACCAGCCACCAGATGATAACCAAAATAAAGCGCCATTAACGATACAGCAATAATAGCCACTAAACTGTATTGCTGATGGCGTTTAACTTCACATGGTCTTTGAGACTCCATAAGCTTTTCTGGCTCTGAATCTAAATTTACTGCAAATTCAGAATTTTTTTGCCAAGATCGCTTTAATTTATTACGCCGAACAGGTTTATTTTGCCTATTTGGATTTGATGGTGATAGTGGTCCTTCTTCATTTTCAATAGCAAAAAATGTTTCTTGTGGTGTTTCTTGTTGTTGTTCTTCTTCTTGCGATGTTTCTTGCGACGGAATTGTTTGTGGCAGTGTTTCTTGTTTTGGTACTTCTTGCTGTGTTTCCGCTACAGGAATATCACCAAAATAAAGTTCATCAGTCATAAGATTTTCTTTTTGGGAAATAAAATAGGTTAATAAAATGCATTAGTGAAATAAGATGTTTTTAAATCACTAGGTAGATAAAGGTTTCGTTAAAAGGTTGGATAACGCGATCCTTAATCGTTACAGCACGCACTCCATCGCGATAAAATTGTTGTTCACTGATAGTAATAGGAAGTTCAGAATTATTAACGACCTTATAAACTTCACCGCGTAACTCTTCATTGCTGTATACCGATACTAAAAATAAATCTGCTTGATCTAATTTATATTGTGGTTTTTTATTTACGTTAAAGTTGCTAATTGTATACTCGTCCGAAACTGCACCATTCACCATAACATTCATTAATCTTACGATGCTTTGTTGATACGAGACTCTAGCGTCAACGCTTAATGGCAAACGTTTTGATGTGTAAGGAGGTTGCTTTGGCTTGAGCATAATAGTTTCTGATTGCGTATTTCTGGGTGTAAGCAGCAAAATATAGTTGTGTCCAGTTTGAGTGGAAATAAAAAGATTAAGTGGTTTTAAATCATGTCGAGTCTTTATTTTTTCTGGCTTTGTGATTTTTTCTACTTGTTGTGTGTGAGCTTTTTCTGAATTTTCTGGTGCGGTTTTTTTAGTTTCTTCATTGATTTTAGCTTTAGCGCTTACCGCGATGGCTTTATTGATCGCTTCATTTTTTTGCATTTCATTTTGTTGTGACGATGTTGGTCCTATTAGTGCAGGCATTTGTTTTGGTAATTGTTCAGGAACTTTAAATTCATCTGCAGTATTTCTTGCCACCTTGTTTTGATTTTCCAAAATTTTTGCAGCAATGTTTTTTTCTTCTTCCTGCTTTTCTTCGATTTCTTTTGCTTTTTTAGCAGCTACAACGTACGCCGCGCTAGGTTTAATAAAAATTGCGCCTTGCTGTTCATCGTTTTGCAATAGATATGAACCATTAATCCCAACTACGTTCGATATGCGATCACCATCTACAAAAATTCTGGTAAGCTCATACATCGCAATACTTGCTGAAATTGGTTCATCATCAACTGCATTTTTAATCTGCAGTGCATAGCTTGGCAAAACACTTGAAGCTAGAACTGCTGCGGTAATTACTGCTAGAGATTTAGTAAGTTTGATAGTTTTAAACATATCCTTTTCCAAAATTATCGTGGATTGGTTTTGATTTAGTCGTTGTGTACACAGTTGCTTGATGACTGTTTTACTCTTTTTGATCGCTCTCAATTTCCGTAAATGCTGTGACAAACAGACGACCATTGTTGTAGTGATATTGTAGTAGGTACTGAACTCTCCGATCTGGTAGTGGTTCTTTCCCAACAGTGCCTTTGATGTCGCCAGTAATGATTGCTTGCAATTGTTTGCTGTCTACTTTGATATCAATCGGATAAAAAGCAGTGGTAAGATTATCTTTAGTAATGTGGTCACCTTCAGCAACTAACTGAGTTTTTAGTTGTCCGTAATAGCTAGGATCGGTATAACGCAATAACATCTCACGCTGACTTTTAACGTTACTCGGTGTGATATTGGTGCGTAGTGACATAAAGAAAGCTGACATCTCTGCCAAATACTCAGAAGAAGCAGTAGCATCAGATACCCAAAAGCTACGATTAATTTCTGGTGGAATAAGATAGGTACGCTTGTGACCCTGAAGCTGCAAAATAATTATCGTGAGTAACAGGCATAGCGCAGTTAATCCAACTGCAATTACCAAATAACCATTACGTTGTTTAAGCGCGTTTTCTAGTAAAGATTTATTGAGGGCGTATTTCATTAACTTACTCGATAAACATAAGAAAAATTTGGCTAGTAGAAGTTATTTAATCTAAAAGAAAAACAGACTAGATCACTTAAGGTAATTTAACCGACAAGACTGCGAAGATGAGAAGGAGGGGTTTGTTTGAGCTTAATGATTTCAGGCAAATACCAATACGCTACATGCAATAAAAAGTGATGTCCTTGTTCGCCTTTGATTTTTTTCAAAAGAAACACCAGCGACACTCCAATCATTACCGCTGTTATTGGAGCATCAAAATAAAAAAACAGTGTGAAAAATGGAATAACAAACACAACAAATTCATCAATAGTCCAGAGAATTACTTTTGCTGGCTCATCGATATAGCGTGGGATGTAATATTTGTGATCATCATTCATAAACGGCTCTTAGGCGACACCAGCAACAGTAAGAACAATATTAAAAAATACTGCTACGACGATAATACCAAACAGTACTAATAGATTTTTGGTTTTGATGTACATTGCCAATGACACCAAGCCTTCCGTAATGTAGATATATCTTTTACCGCTGCCAGTAATGGTGGCAATAAGACTGGCATCTGTGCCTTTTAAAATATCATCGCCGGCAGCTAAAGCTAAGCTGCTGATACCAATCAAACAAATCGTAATGAAAAGATTAATAGCAATTTGAGCTTTTGGGCTACAGAACAAAGCGCAAAGATTAGTGTGTAGTTTAGTGATAAAATTTTGCATAAAAATCTCGCAAATAAGCTTTTATTTTTAATAACCCAAAAGAGAAGATGCGCGCTATAAAAAATGGAATTTCTTTTTGTGATTAAAAAGACTAAAGCTTTAAAGTTTATAATTAGGTAATTATGTAAAAATAAAAAAGAGATGTAGTGATATGATGACTTGTAAAAATGTTATTCAAACTTATTGTCAGGCTTTAAAAGATAATGATTATCAAACAATAATTAATTTGTTTTCTGATGATGCTAGGGTTTTTTCTTTTCAAGCAGGTGAAAAATCACCAGCAGATTTTTTCAACAACTTATTCGCTAATAGTCGTCGCGTTAAAGTGGAGCTAAAAAACATTCTAGTTGATTTAGATAATGAAAAAACGATTGCCGCATACATCTATCTTGATGCGGTATTTGGTGAATTTACATTGCAATTTGAAGCTGTTGATATTTTTGAGTTTGATTCAAAAAATAAGATTAAAACTTTAAGAATTATTTTGGATACTCATCCGATTAGGATGCTAAGAGAAAAGATGCAGTCACAATGAAAATCAATCCTGTAGCTGAATAGAACAGAATTTACAAAAATTACAGGCATAAAAAAAGCCAGATTTACTGGCTCTCAGTAACAACTCACACATCGTAGCGAAAAATGGTACAAAAATTGCCGGCAAATTGCAAGCTTTTTTTAAAAGAATTTAAAACCACGATAAAAACTTGCTCATTTCAAGTTTTTTACGAGCGCTTTTTGTGCTCATGATGATTGGTATTATGGTAAATAATAACTGCGCCCATCACTAATACAAATATAGCGACTATAATTATTGGGGCAAATGTAAATAATGTATTCATTGTCGTTTACCTTTTTTTAACAAACCTAACAATATGCATGCTAAACCAATGAATGAAATAAGTACAGCGACTGACTGCATTGTAGGAGCATCAGTTCCTGCAATGTGATTAATAAATACTCCTACAATACCAGCAGTAATAAAATTGACGCCAAGTTTTAGCAAAACTTCTTGAACTTGAACAACATCAATAATCCTATCCAAATACATTAAAAGCTTTAGCATATCTTCCTCTAAAATTACTTTTGGTTTGTTGGCTAATAATGAATAAATGATGGTGAAAAATAGGCAAAACAGTTTTTTGTTAAAAATGCCCCGAAAACTAATACTATAGTTTTCCAATGCAATTTTTATTCAACATCTTACTGGGGGAATAGTGGCTATATTTTGACGTTTTTTAAAAATTATATGCTTTTGGCAATAATCAGAAGACAAGCCACCATCAAGAATTTCCCATATATCAAGCCTAAAAAAACTTCATTTTGTCCAGAATAAAGCGTTTTTTAAAACAAGTGAAAAACAATTCTAGCCTTGACTGACAACACTCTTAAGCTACTTGCTACAAAAAAACGAAATAGACAAAATACAATTCATTTTTTAGATTTCATTGTGGCAATCATTTCTTCAACTGCGCTGCGAAAGATCGCAAGTGAGACCATCATTTTTTGATACAGTTCCTTTCCACTTGGATCGCAGTGATCTGGTGAATAGTATTCTTGTAATTCATCTAGCATCTTTATCATGTCGTATAAGCTACAAGCTTGTTTTTCGGTAAGATAAAAATTGTGTTCTAAAACATGAGAATTCTTGGCAGATTCTTCTAAAATTATCAGTTCTACACATGCCGATCCCCAACGCTCATGTCGATGAATGGAAAAATGGTATTTACAGATAAGCTCGCTTCCCAGTTTTTTAAATTCACAAAACGCATTTAATTGTGCTTGTGACAGGGTGAGGCAATAAGATAAACTCTTGGTAACCATGGTTAACTCCTTGTTAGTTAATTGTGGCCAGCGTTGTTGGGGTGTTGATGCACTCCAACAACGCGATTGTCTCAAGCGTTTTTTATTGAAATAGTTTTGCTTAAAACTCCTGACTGCTTGTGCTAAATCTCGCAGCCAGCCTGATGTTAACTCCGTGAGCGTGTTAAGCAAGTCTTTGTTTGCGATTTTTATTTTTGTCTATAACTAGCACTTAATCTACCCAGCATCCATTGTTTTGCTTTATCTAACTGGGTTCTGAAATGAGAATACGAGAGGTTAACTCGTCTTGCTTTTTGGTGAGTAATTCCAGAACTGAAATATTCCTCCCGCAGTACTATTGCTAAAGATGGGTTTTGTTTTGCAAGCTCTGTAACAAAATTTTCAATTTCTTCAGCATCAGTATTGCTAGCAAAATCATGGGGTTGCGTCCTTTTGATTAAGATGCCACCGTTATCAATAAGTTTTCCCTCAATGCTTTTGTGAGGATAACCTAAACCTAAATCGCCATAACAAGAATACCAATTTGCCCATTCTTCTAAGCGCCGTTCAAGATAACTACTGATGTCATCGTAGTAATAGATCATTGTTCCTACTCCTTTAAAACGTGATTTTTTAAGCATTGAATTGATGGCGGTGGTGAGTTATTGCTAGTCATCACTTGTTTTGCTTTAGTTTCATCACCAATAAGCATTACTTCGTGTTGATTACTGAAAATACCAGGGAGGTATTGAGGATAATGAATTGGTCGATTGACAACGCAATGTTGGTAACGTTCCTGAAAATCTTTAGCGATAAATATTTCTTGATCAACTTTGATTCTGCATAGCTTTACCCAACCTCCCATGTCATCAATAACCACATGAATGATCGGATCATCAAAAGCCACACATGAATATGGCCCAACACTTTGCACTGCTTTTATAACTTTAGACCACGCCTGTTGTGCTTGAGCGCGAGTATCACCAATTATGGCTGCGATAATATCGGCGGGTTTAGGAAAAAACCTACCAGCGTTAATATTGCTGCAATGGTTGGTAATAGCTTCTCTAATTTCCACCAAACTGTAGCGCTTTAGTGTTTGCCAATAGATTTCGATAGCATGCTCGCTGAGTGATTCTTTAAATGTTTGCGCAATACCAAAAAGTAATACTACAAACACTTTTTTTTCTTCATCGACCATTGCAACCTCCATAGCGATTTAACCAGTTTTGTCCTGCTGCTATGTTGCTACAAAGCAACTGCTGTGCTTTGTTAAGCGGAACTATAGGCAATCTGTGACAGTTGAGAATCATGCGATCAATTTGCTCTTGACTGCGAAAAATGGTGCTAAAATCGTTGTATAACAAACCATCTTTATTTTTCCCCATGTTGTACGGAGTACGAGAGCAACCAAGAACCACATCGAACAACTGTTCTTTGCTATAACCCCAATCTAATATGGCTTTGCGAACATGCGCTATTCGATCGGAAGTAAGAGTAACATCATGGCGGTTCATCAATTTTTGCCAGTGTTCGAAAATAGCAGTGGCTTGTTCTCTAAATTCTTGTTCGCTAATTTTTGGTTTTGAAGATTTTGGCGGTGATGTTGGAATTGGAATGAGCGCTTTAGTTTTTTCAAAAGGAGGATTTTGATTAACATCTGGTTCATAACACACTCCCTCGCGCGCGTGTGTAATAATGTTTGTGTTTACTGTATTTATATTCTTATATATTTTATCTATATTTATATCTATTATGCTTCGAAGGGGCTTCGAAGGGGCTTCCGAGGGGCTTTGAAGGGGGATTAAGGGAGCTTCTGGGTCCCTATTTACAAAAAGTGGTACTTCGCAACTTTGACAATCAGTTTCATTTTTTGTGCTTTCTAAAACTACATCAGCTAAAATTTTAATATCGTTACTAGTATATTTTTCTGGAAGAGAGTTAGAAGAAATTTCCGTGGGAATTATTGGCGTTAAAATTTCTGTAGGTTTTGTTTCAGTGCTATCTATTTCAGTATTTGCGAAGGAACGTACTTCAAGATGGAAAGCTTCATGATATTTTTGATAAATTTCTTCTAAAAAAGGCAAACATGGCGGTAATGCTTGCCACATGGTTTGTAAAAACTTAAGACGATTGTCTTTGACGTCAATATTTTCCCCAAGTTGTTCAAATAGCATATTGCACACCCAAACATACTGAGTTTTTTCATCGTAGCGGCAGTAGCCAATATTGCATAATTTCTGCAAAGCATTTTTTACTTTTTTAATTGATACCCTCAGGTCACTGCCAATGTATGCTATTGGTAAATAATAAACGCCAAGAGAATTACTATGAGCATTACCAACTAAGTGCAAAGCCAAAAGTTGTGCATATACTCCAGCATTAATCACTTCAACATTTTCATAATTTATCCAAAAATCAGAGCTCAACTTAGTAAAAGTTTTCATAACTTTTTCCTTCAAGTTAAATTTATAAACAATACTGTTGATAAAACATATCCATAAGTTCTTCCTTGTTTCTTATGTTTGCCAATGAAATTGTGCTTAACTAATACTTCTAATACTTGGTTGATATCGATTTCTTTAAATGGCAATATTTTTATTTTCAGATAACGAGGTTGCCAACCAAACACTTTGTTTTCATCACAACAATTTAACAGACCAATAAGTGCTAACCTTAACGGCAACTTGCATTCTTGTTCCGCTTTGAATAGTTGATAGTTTTGAAAAATTACAGGAATTAAATTAATTTGTACCATATTACTTTTCCTCTATAAGCTTAGTTAAACAACCAAGATAATACTGATAACACTCGTAGCATTGGACATCTGTTTCCAAAACCTCAATCAATTTTCTTCTGATTTTTTTTAGCTCTTTCTGTGTATAAGGTTTATGTAAAATGCTTTCTAAAACTCTACCCACTACTGGCAATGAATTTTCATTGATATGTACCGGAACGTACTGTTGTTTGAGCTCTCTAAGCGCCATCAATCTTCTCTCTCCACTAACTAGATGCATGTCTCTATTAACCACAATTGGCTCATATAACCCAACTGTTGCAATGCTTTGCATTAGTCCTGGAATATCACCATAATCGCTACGAAAATGGGACTTAACCGCTATAGTGTTGATATCAACTAATAATTGCTTGTTTTGCTCATCAAATAAAAAATCATCCATAATCAACTTTTTAAATTTCTTCATTAGCGGTTTTAAATCAGGGCGTAACTCATCAATACTGACTTCTCCACCAGTAGCCAAAGAAATTAATATCGCTACTTCACAAGGTAATGAAGCGTTCTTCCAATAATTAAGATTTTGTCTACTAACCCCAAGTTTTGTTGCCAAAGCCATTTCGGTTCCTACTATTTTTGCTGCCTTAGTAATTGCAACACTGCTAACTCCTGTTGCTCCTACAACCATAGAAATTCCCTCATCATTAGGCGAATTTCTAAAGCACGTAAAATTGAAAATTTTTTTATTTAAAAATGATTGTAACTGAAATCTTGTCAAAAAATTTTGACAAGATCGAAAAAACAACAAAAAAATAATAAACGAGCAAAAGCCACAACCATAGCGGCTGAAACGGCTAAAATAGCCGAAAATCCTAAAAAAAATTTTCTCAAAAAAACAAAATATTTAATTTTTACGTGACAAAAGAATCCGAAAATTATTATTAAAAAATATCGGAAGTGAGAGCATCCCTAACAAAAAATATAATTATTCAACACAAAAACGCTCCTTGTTTTAATACTATTATAATAAATAAATGAGAGTTTTATTAAAATTTCCTTAAAATATATAAAAAATTAAAAACTTAACTTCAATATTTTGCTCATTTTAGTGAATTTCATTGGCGACAACTTTTAATAAAAAAACACAAATTTTTAAAAAATTTTTATTTTTCTCAAAAAAACAAAATATTTTTTTAAAGCACTAACAGTGCTGTATTCCTTACCAGTCATGAATAATCAATATAAATTTCAAGCCAATCCTGTCCCTGAAAAATTCTTTGGTTTGTCAAAATTTTTTGACAAGAAATGGGTTAACATAAAACCAGCTGTAAATTCTTTGTATGGAATAAAAAGGAATAAATCTATGAAACAAGACCTATTACCACGCCTAATTAGGCTAAGAGACGTTCCACACTATCTTGGTATGGATAGACACCGTTTTGACAAAGAAGTACGACCATTCTTAACTGTAATTCCAATAGGATCACACGGAATTGCATTTGATAGAGTGGATTTAGATAATTGGGTGGACTATTATAAGAAACGTAGTGGGCGTCCCTCAAATAAGAGGTTAGAACTATGGGACGTAAAAGAACGCCAGGGCTATACAACCGTAAAGGCATCTGGCACATTGACAAACAAGTCTTCGGTCAACGAATTTGCGAAAGCACGGGAACAGGTTCGCTTGAAGAAGCGGAAAAATACCTAGCCCGTTGTATCGAAGAATTAAGAAAAACCATTTTATACGGAATCAGACCTAAATATATATTTAGGGAAGCTGCTACTAAGTTTTTGAGAGAAAATCAGCATAAAAGAAGCATTCAATCTGATTCTGATCAGCTTGGGATATTGGATAAGTATATCGGTGATCTTCCTATAGAGTTAGTGCATATAGGAACATTACAGCCTTTCATTGAAGCTAGGAAAAGAGATGGCAGAAAGAATAAAACTGTAAATTTTGGGTTACAAATTGTTCGCCATATTTTGAATCTAGCTGCGAGTGAATGGATAGATAGTAATGGTTTAACTTGGTTGCAAAATGCACCAAAGATTAAGTTATTATCTATTAATGATGCTCGTAAACCCTATCCTTTAAGTTGGGATGAGCAAGAAAGGTTGTTTAAAGAACTACCATTACACCTTAGATATATGGCCTTGTTCATGGTAAACACAGGATGTCGTAGCAAAGAGGTATGTAATTTAAGGTGGGACTGGGAAATTAAAATACCAGAACTTGATACATCGGTATTTGTTATTCCGGGTGCCGCTGTGAAAAATGGTGAAGATAGATTAATAGTGTTAAATAGAGCTGCACATTCGGTAGTGGATGAAACAAGAGGTCAAAATTCTGAATATGTTTTTACCTATAAGGGTAAACCAGTGGACAGAATGATGAATAGCGCATGGAAACGTGCGCGAAAACTTATTGGGTTACCAGCACGTGTGCATGACTTAAAACATACCTTTGGCAGAAGATTGCGAGCTGTTGGTGTGAATTTTGAGGATAGGCAAGATTTACTTGGCCATAAATCTGGCAGAGTCACAACACATTATTCTGCTGCGGAGATAGGTAATTTAATCCAAGCAGCAAATAAAGTATGTGAAGTAAACAAAGACACAAACGGTCCAACTGTCACACTATTAAGATGTGCTGGGTATTCCCCAGCGATAACTAATGTAGGACACTATGCACTTGCTAGCATATAGTAAAATAATAAAGGCTTTAAAAAAGCTAGCTCCCGCAAAAGTCCCGCAAAGTAATTTTAGGCCATTGGGTAACTGCAAAAAACCTACGCTAGTCATGGCGCGCCCGGAGAGATTCGAACTCCCGACCCCATGGTTCGTAGCCATGTACTCTATCCAACTGAGCTACGGGCGCAGTTTTGTTGTTTTCTTTTGTATTTTAAGTGCCAGTATGACCATATCAATCAATTTGGCGGAGAGAGAGGGATTTGAACCCTCGATGGGATTTTGTCCCATACTCCCTTAGCAGGGGAGCGCCTTCGACCACTCGGCCATCTCTCCTCAATTTTGGAAACGCCAAGAAACCAAAGGCGCGATGATAACATAAGAGTTAATGGTAAAAAACATTTCGTGTAGTTCTTTTTGGCTATTTTTTTTGTAACCAAATTAAACTTGCCATTCGTCCAGTACTACCATGATTAATTTGATCGCGTCGATAAGAAAAGAACAAATCCTCATCAGAATAGGTACAAAAATCTGCGCCATAAATTTGATTTTCTGAAATGTCGCAAGCAATTAGGCGCTGTTTCGCTAGTAAATAAATATTTGCCAGCCACTTGTTGCTACTGTCGTCTTTAGTGTTGGTGATTTTTTGAAATGCGGTTCTTGCTTGAGAGTTATGCGCAACGAAGGTTTCAAATACATTAACTCCAACCACAAAAGCTGTTGGTCCAATTGCAGGTCCTAACCACACCAATAAGTCTTTATTATCGGTGTGGTCATAACTGATAGTACTGATCGTTTTTTCAATAATTCCTGCTGCAAGCCCACGCCAACCAGCGTGAATTGCCGCTACTACCGTTCCACGTCTATTGCAAAGAAGTATGGGCAAACAGTCTGCTGTTAATATTGCGCATATTGTATTTGAGTCACTTGTGTATGACGCATCTGCAAGTGGTGTCACCAGACCATCAGAGACACCACCGTGGTAGAGGTTTTTATCACTTTTGATGTTACCGCAAACATTACAACTTAATGCTATTACCTGTGTAGCATGTTCTTGACATAACCAATGAGGGTTACTTGGTAATAACAAGTCGTGATGTAATTTGATTCTGTTTTTTGCCACTGCTTGAATCTCATCACCAACGTGAGTGGCTAAATTAAAGCTGGAAAATGGTGGTTTGCTAAAGCCGTTTTGACGAGTGCTGGTATAAGCTTTAACGTTTGATGGAGCTGGCCAATTTGGTTGAATGTAATGTTTGGTGAACATTTTATTTAAAAGCGTAAGGGATAATAAGACCTGGGATCTAGAAAAATTTTGTACAGTTAATTTTTTTCTTTAAGGGCTTGGCTGGTTTGAAATGAATAGTAAATGTTGGTTTAGTTTGCAGTATTGCTCCCGTTTTTGGATTACGGGCACAACGACTGTCTCGTCGACGTAGAGCGAAACTACCAAAACCACGTATTTCAATACGTTTGCCATTGATCAAAGAATTTGTTAGGTATTTGATAATATGATTAATTCCGGTATCGATACTTTTTTTAAGATTTTGATTTGAACTACTATTTTTGGATTTATTCCTTTTTGTCCCATGGGTCAATTTTTCGAAGATGTTGGTTGCCAATTGCAATTTCGTGACCTTCTTCGTTGTAAGTTGGCCAGACTGTTCATGTTCTTTCATCATGTGTCACTCAATATTAACTATATTAACTGTGGCTGTATTACGCTGGTATTAGCTTGGTCTTAATCTTGAAAGATTTTTCTATTCTATGCGCTAGACTTTCTGCTTTTGCCTTATTGGCGATCGGCCCGATTGTTACTTGGTAGAACGATTTATTTTTAATTATTATTTTACGCATGGTTGCGTTGTAATTTTTAATATTAAGTTTATTCACGAGCTGCAATGCTTTTGTTTGATCGTGATAAGCTGCACTACGTATTATCCATTTTTGATGAGTGTCTATTTCTTTTTCTGTACTTGCATTGATCGCAGCGGTATCGATGTCCTTGTTACCGGTAACTGCTTTTGTGGGGGCGGTGGAATGGGATGATGGTGATTGCGTTGGTATTGGTGATGGTTGTTGTGGTTTGGTTATTTTTGATGTTGTAGGTATTTTGGCTTTTTTAGCTTGATCAGATTCAGTTGGGATTTTTGCTGGTTTTTTAATTGGTTTATTTTTGGACTTAACATGTTGTTTGGTCTTATTAGTTGTTGTGTTATTGCCGGTGGCATCAGTACTATTATTAATCTTAGTTGTGACGTTGTTATCTTTCTTAACGTTATTAACCAGTTCTTGTTCTTTTTGAATTAGTGATGTTTGTAATGTTGGTTCATTGGTTGATGCAACAGATGCGTTCGATGCTGTTGGTGCAGTTTGTTTTTGCTCTAAGTTTTGAGGTAATTCCAAAGGTTTAGTTTGTGTTGGTTCAACGTTAACAGCAGTAGGAGTGCTCAGGTTACTTTGTTGATTGGTTGGAGATGCCTTATGTTCCTGTTTATTTTTGGAACCAGAAAACAGTAACGGGATTGCGATTGCAAGAAATATAACGCCAATAACTGCTCCAACTATTCTTTGTTTCAATTGCAGATTCATTTTTTATATCTCCTCCGATAAAGAGCTTTGGATGTTGTTTTTGTCGTCTCAGCGATCAAAGCTATGTGGTGTGCAGAAAGAATTCACTGTCGTGCGTAGTTGTTATGGGGCACGACGGACAATCTGCAGCGACACGATCCCGTGGACGGCTTAGGATGATGAAGCGTATCTCATGTTTTGATTTGGAACCTATATCCCATCCGTGAATGAGATTTAGGTTGTGGCGCTAATAGACCCGAGCAGTTTGGAATTGCCGCGAGGCGCACGTGAAGCGAGCGCGCGGAGCATATTCGTTCATATGTGAGCACGCGAGCGAACGTGCAACAAAGCGGAAAACCAAAGTGCGATGGGTATATATATCTATTACACTTAGTCATGATATCATTTAACCAAGAATTTCTATTAGCAAAACAGTCTACACATAACATAAAAAAATAAAACAATTACTAATAATGGAGAACATGGTCTATGAGCTGGTTTTCGCGCATTTTGGATAAAATTCAAAGTAAACCATCAATCTCTACAAAAATATCACAGAAAAAGGGAATCCCCGAGGGCATTTGGTTAAAGTGCAATCCATGTAATGCGACTCTGTACAGTCCGGAGTTAGTGAGGACATTATACGTTTGTCCTCGGTGTGGTTATCACATGCGTGTTACGGCACGTCAGAGGATTGATCAGATTCTTGATCCTGATGGGCGCACTGAGTTGGCGGCTGAAGTAGTTCCCGTTGATCGTTTGAAATTTAAGGATACCAAGAAGTATAAAGATCGTCTCAATACTGCCCAAAAGGTTACTGGCGAAAAAGAGGCATTATTGATAATGAAAGGGGCGATTCAAGGGCTTCCACTTGTTGCCGGTTTTTTCGACTTTCATTTTATTGGTGGTTCGATGGGAGCAGCTGTGGGTGAGCGTTTTACTCGTGGTGTTATGGCCGCGCTTGAGCAACGGTTGCCTTTTGTTAATTTTGCTGCAAGTGGTGGTGCGCGCATGCAAGAGGGTTTAATTTCTTTAATGCAAATGGCAAAGACTAGCGCAGTATTGGCGCGTTTGTCGCAGCAGGGATTACCGTATATTTCAGTATTAACCGACCCGACAACTGGTGGGGTTGCTGCAAGTTTGGCGATGTTGGGTGATGTGATTATTGCCGAACCTAATGCATTGATTGGTTTTGCGGGACAAAGAGTGATTGAGCAAACCGTGCATCAACAATTGCCTGATGGTTTTCAACGTAGTGATTTTCTGTTACACCATGGCGCGATTGACATGATTGTTGAGCGTAAGAATCTGCGTAGTACCATTGCCAGATTGCTCGCTAAGCTTACGTATTACAATGGCAATAATACCCAGATGGGACAGCGCAGTAATAGTAATAACGGTGCTACTGCAACCAATTATAGCCATAAAGATCAGTTTCAGAGTAAGCAAGGTGATATCTTTTAGTTAGATTGTATCGGGATTAGGAACGTCTGATGAGGGAAGCATCCGTGGATATGTAGGTGTGCGAAGTGCTTAGTGTGAGATGAAAGGCGTGCTGTGGTGGCTATGAGTGGATTCGAACCACTGACCTCAGCATTATGAGTGCCGCGCTCTAACCAACTGAGCTACATAGCCACTTAAAGTGGAATTTCCCCCAACGACCGATACTCAGCAACCATCTCCGATGTGCTCTGTGTCCAGTTAAAACATAAGGAGGCGGGATATTAGCAACATCAGGCAGGAACATCAAGATGGTGTGGCATGGTGAGCTGGCAACGAGTTGTGTCTGCTGAAATTACACCTCCGCCTAAGCATTCTTCTCCTTGTTTACCGCCGTAAAATACTACTGATTGTCCTGCCGTGATTGCGCGTTGTGGCTCTTGAAATGTTACGCGGTAGTGATATTGGGTGGCGGTGTTCACGCTGCTGTCACCATCACGCTTGATTTTGGTTACGATGCATGCTTGTTCGGTTTGGCGATATCTTATTTTAGCAGCGCAAACCAAGGGAAATTTTGGCTCTTGTTCTTGGATCCAATGAATCGAGCAACAGCATAAACTCTTTGCTATTAACCATGGATGCAGTGAATCTTGTGCTACTATTAATTTGTTTTGTGCGATATTTTTTCGTACTACGTACCATGGTGCTTCTTTTGCATATTTTTTACCGCCAATTCCAAGCCCTTGGCGTTGTCCTAAGGTATAAAACATTAAACCGTCATGTTGACCAATAATTGTGCCATCAGGTGTAACTATTTCTCCTGGTTTTGCCAACAAATACTCGCTGAGAAATTTTTTGAATTTACGCTCACCGATAAAACAAATTCCAGTGCTATCTTTTTTGCAGTAGTTGGGGAATTTATTTTTTTGTGCAATTGCACGTACGCTATCTTTGGTTAACTCTCCAAGAGGGAAGAGAGTAGATGCAAGTTGTTGTTGGTTTAACGTACATAAAAAATAAGTCTGGTCTTTATTGCGATCGATTGCTTTGTATAATTTGTGTTCTGGTACACTGACATGGCGCGCGTAGTGTCCGGTAGCAATGAAATCGGCATTAAGTTGCTTAGCGTAATTGAGAAATGATTTAAACTTAATTTCCTGATTGCACATTATGTCAGGGTTGGGAGTGCGTCCTTGTACGTACTCATCGAGCATGAATTGAAAAACACGTTGCCAGTATTCATGAGCGAAATTGACTGCGTGTAGTGGAATTTGCAGCATATCACAAACTGCTTGAGCGTCTTCAAAGTCGCGTGCTGCGGGGCAACTACTGGGATTATGATCTTCTTCCCAGTTTTTCATAAACACAGCTTCGATGATATATCCCTGTCTTTTAAGTAACAGCGCTGAGACAGCTGAATCAACACCGCCGGACATTCCGACAACGATTTTGATTTTATTAGAGTTTAACAATTTACTTTGCGATGAAAGTGAACAACGTTTCTAAACTATAAGCGATTAAGCCTACAACCGGAATAGTGAGGATCCACGCTAATACAATGCGATAAGCGATGATCCAATTTATGGCAGATAATCTCTTAGAGAGACCAACACCAAGGATAGCGGCAGTTAAAACGTGAGTGGTGCTGGTTGGCATGCCAAGCGCCGCTGCGCCTAAAATCACTCCCGCCGATGCAGTTTGAACACAAAAGCCATTAGCGGGTTTTAATTTCACGAAATCCTTACCAACAGTTTTAATGATACGCCATCCACCCGAGATGGTACCAAGAGTTATGGCTGAAGCGCATGCGGCAATTACTTCCCATGGTACGACAAAAGTTTTTATTGTACCGAAACTTAATAATGCCATAGTGATTACGCCCATTGATTTTTGCGCATCCGCGGTGCCATGAGCAAAGGCCATAGTTGCTGCTGAAAAAATTTGTAAATCGCGGAAATTTTTATTCAATGTAACCGGAGATTTATGGCGCACAACCCACAGAACAATCACCATCAATGCAAAACCAACCACGATACCAAGGACGGGTGATAAAATAAGTGCCAAAACGATTTTTTCTAACCCAGCCCAATGTAGCGTGGAAAAACCCGAATGGGCAGCTGATGCTCCCATAATGCCACCAATTAAGGCGTGCGATGATGAGGAGGGGACGCCAAAATACCAAGTAAAAAGTCCCCATAAAGTAGCGGCACCGACTCCAGCCATAATGACTATTTGGGTGACGTTAGTTGCATCAATGATATCTTTGCCAATGGTAGCAGCTACTTTAGTTGAGATAATAGCGCCAATAAAATTTAATATTGCAGCCATAATAATGGCTGTTCTGATTGAGAGGGCACGAGTGGAAATACAGGTGGCAATAGCATTAGCGGCATCATTAAAGCCATTGATATAGTCAAAGGCCAAAGTGACAACTATGACTAAGATTAATACTATCAAACTGTTATCAAGCATTCTTTAACACCACGCTTTCGAGAATATTCGCGACATCTTCGCACTGATCAGTTACTCGCTCTAAAGTTTCGTAGATTTCTTTCCATTTAATTAATTCAATTGGATTGTCCTCGTTGGCAAACAATTTGCTAATGGCTACTTGTCTGATGCGGTCAGCCTCATTTTCCAACGAGTTAACCTCAACGCAATACTCAGAGATATGATCCAAAATATTTCCTTTGCCACCCAGTAATGCAACTGCTTTTTCTATGGTTTTGCATGAGTTGAGAATGATAAATGTTAATTCTTGAGCTTTATCGGTGATGTTGGTGACGCTGTAAGTTACCAGGTGTTGGGCCGCAGCATCGATGAGGTCTAAAATGTCATCAAGAGCAGAGGCCAGTTCATAAATATCTTCACTATCGAATGGTGTAATAAAGCTCTTATTGAGTTTTTTGATGATTTCATGAGTTTGCTGATCGCCCTGATGCTCAACGTCCTTAATTTTGTGATAAATTTCCTCTCGAGATTCTGATGCATGGTTGAAATTATCAGTTAAATACTTGAGTAGACGGGCTCCCTCAACGATGTTTTTAGTCATTTCCTTGAACATGTCGAAGAATTTTTCTTCTTTGGGAATTAAGCCGAATCCGGATAGTGCCATGAATAAACTCCGATATACCTTTCGCACTTTTTTGTTTTAGGTTTTGCCTAAAACAGAATTGCCTGGGTCTATTAGTGTTATAACCTAAAACTCATCCACAAATGGTACATATTTTAAAAATATGTCTGAAAAAAATAGTGGAAATGCTGAGTATATTGCGTTGGATGAGATTCTTATTTTTACTTTAACTTGATTAGTCGGTTTACTAGGTTGGTCATGCCGCATGATCGCCGCGGGTAAATCTGAAGATGCTTTTGAAGATGTTAACGTACCACCATGATTGTCGCATTTATCCTACCTGAAATTTACTAGCTGTCAATTTTCGTGCATCTGTTGTTTGAGATGATTAATTACTAATTAAATTTTTTTATATTTATGGAATTAAATCTCGCTAAAGTAATTTTTCCAGTATTGTTCCTTTAGCAAAAGCTAAATACCATTGCGCATGATTATTTTAAAGAGGATTTTAGATGAAATATCAAATGGCTTCTTTCAACTTTTTTAATAAATTTTCCAAGACTAGCAATAGGGTGGCTAAAGTTATTGGTGATATATCTCGTAGTGGTTTGGTCGCGGTTATCCCTGATTATTTCAATAAGCCAAGGTCGTTGATGAAAAATACCCTAATTGGATTAGATATTAATCCAGCCTACGTAGCCTTGGCTGAAATAAGTATGAATAATACCGATGAGTTTGATGCAGGTAGCGATTGTAATGCTAGTAGTGATGGTATTGATTGTTGTTTTTATGAGCTTATGTCTTTTACATTTATTCCCCTTGCTGATTTTGAATGCAATCATTCTGAAGCAGAAATCATGCAACAGGCAATTGTATTAGCACTTGCCAAATCCAAGCCAAAGACAAGGAAAACGGTAGTTGCTTTGCCTTATTCAATGGTTAACGACAAAACTGTTGTTCTCACACATCACTCACGAGAGAATACCATTGAAGAATTTTTAAAGTTAAACAGTGAAAAATACTTTGGTGCGGAGAGCGCATCAATCAATTTTGATTATTGTGTGCTACCGGGGGCAGTGGCTGCTACAGAAGTGTTTGATCAATCTCGATCTTTGATGTGGTTTAGGTCGCAGACAGACGAATCGTTAGCTGATATAGCCCCAAGAACACTAGCGCTACAGCTGATTACCACTGAGCGAAAGCATATTGATAGATGTGAACATTTGCTGACTGCAGTTGATTTAAATCTTATAGCAGTTGACGTGGATATTTATGCGTTAATACGTGCCGCTGTTTTGTTATATCCTGAACTTAAAACACCATACGCAATTGTCTATCTTGATTGTGGCAAAATTTTAGTTGCGCTGAGAGTGTTGACGGAATGGAAACATTTTGAAAAGTTAGAGCAGCCGCCATTTTTTATTCGCGAAACATTGATTGATGATGCAGCTAAATTAAACGGTATCACTTTAGCACAATTTATTTTGAAACAGTTGTTGCAAGCAATACAAGAAACTACCGTTTCTTTTGATAAAAACAGTGCCATGTTAACGGTATTATTATGCGGGGCTTATGAATTTATTGTGACGGGATTAACTGATCTAGCTCATATAGTTGATGAGATGGTTAGGTCGAACAGATCCAATGCAATTGCCATGGAGAGTACATCTGATTTGAAAATACAGGTTATTGTAGCTAATCCGTTTAATCGAATTAAACTCGCGACCCATCTTCAGCCTTACGCCAATGAGCTGAATAAAATTGCGCCGGTGATGATGTTGTGTTGTGGACTAGCTTTGCAGAAATTATATGTTTAATAATTTTAATTATCTCAATTTTAATCTTTTGCCTTGGCGTGATATGCGGCGTCAACGGCAACATAGAGTGTTAAAAATAGCGCTTAGTGTAGCGTTGTCATTTGCAATCATCGTTGTTGGGTTGTGGCACTTTTTACTTAATTGTCACATAACGGACAACGTTTTGGTGTTAAATAATTCGCAGCAAGAATTGCAGCTGTTGCAACAACAAGCGGTACAGCAGGAAGACCTACATCAACGTATTGTGGTGATGCAAGAAAGGGATAATTTTATAAAACGTGTTGAAAATGAACACACACGTAACATCGAGGTATTGGTGGCTTTGAGTCAAATTATCCCCCCGTTTATTTATTTTACTGCTGTTCATAAAAATGCTGAATTAATCACAATAGTGGGTAAAACCATTGCACTTAAGGCTTTTGCTGATTTCATGCAGCAACTGGGTAAAACCAGTTGGATAAGAGAGTTAACGTTACAGGAAATAAAAAATAGTGATGCTAATAATATATATGATCACTCTTTTGTATTGCAGTTAACGGTTAAATAGAGCATTTACCCAGTGATTGCAGAGCGCGGTTGAGTGGTTATACGAATAAAGGTAAAGATTTAAAGATATGGGACATGGTAGAGATAAGGAAATGGACATGATTTCTGTTGATTTGGTTGTCACTAAAATCAATCAGCTAAATTTAAAAGTGAAAATAGCTATTGTGATGATATTGGCAGTAGTTCTTGTTTTTATTGGATGTATTGGTGATATCAAATTGCGATACCAGCGATTACAAGATCTTCAAACACAGCAAAAAATCACCGCTTTGCAAATTATGCAAATCAAAAAAGGGAAAAGCGATAAGCAACGGCAACAAGAATTCCTTTCATTGCAGCGACAATTGCGGCAACAGCTATTAGTTGCATCGCAGCTATCATCGACTACAAACCCACGTGAATTAGATGTTGCGTTATGGTTAAAGAGTATATCTGATGCTGCTTTGTCCAGTAGACTAACAGTGGTATCACTCAAACCAGAAACGCTAGAGCAGGGTAAATTACTGGTAAAGCAAGATGTTACCAGTCAGAACATTAAAGTTGTGGTTAGTGGTGGTTATCAGCAAATTACCGATTTTTTTATTGCTTTAAAACAACTCAAATTGTTAGCCCAGGTTACATTGTTTAGTTTGCAACCGATGATGGCGGTTGATGTAGGTTCCGCTGGTGATGCTAATGATGCAAACTTACTTTTGAGTGCTAACATTAAATTGTATACAGTTGCTCACAAGAAGCATTTGAGTAAAGTTGCGATTAAACATAATCCATTTGATCGAAAACGTAATACAACGGTGGCGCAGTTGAGTATGTGGGAAAGTAGGGATTTGCGTCTGTTGGGAATATTGCAAGATGAAGGCAAAATGATTGGAATTGTTAGCGATCCTGGCGGCAAGATTCATCATGTAACTGTTGGGGCGGTTATTGGTACCAGTTACAGCAAGGTTAAGCAAATTACCAGCGAAGCAATTGTTACTGAAAATGCCAACGACAATATTTATCGGTAGCACACTTTGTAGATACAGTTAAATAACATGGAAACGAGCGCAATGAGGCGGGATAATTTTTTGAAAGGATTAATTTATTTTTTATTAATGTTGTTTTTATTATCTAATTCAGTAATAAGCTACGCTGCAGCACATAATTTGAATTCGCAAGGCAACACCTTAAATGATTATTTGGATCGCCGTACGCGGTCTATTTCACTTGATTTTCAGTTTATTAATACGCGTGATTTATTGCAGATACTTGCTGACTTAGCTCAAAAAAATATCATTGTTAGCGAACAAGTGACTGGAAGGATGAGTATCAAGCTACATCACATTACATGGCAAGAAGCGTTCGACGTAGTGCTTAAAATGCGCGGTTTGAGCAAACAAGAAGAAAACTCTGTAATTTTTATTGCTCCATCTGCTGATATAGAAAAATATGTAAAACAACAAATTCAAGCTCAGGCTCAAACTCAGGCACAGCAAGTGCAGACAGCCACCCCAACTACTTTTGCTTTTAAACATGCTGTTGCCGAAGATATTTCTAATATTATTGCTAAACAAAATAATTTGGTTGCCAATAGCAATATCAGCGTGGATAAACAAAATAATACGATATTAGTAAATGCATCGATGCCACAACTTAACGCGATTCAAAAAGTAACAAAAAATCTTGATATCCCAGCTAAGCAAGTTTTGATCGAAGGACAGATCGTAATTGCAGATGATAAAGTGATTGACGAGTTGGGATTGACGTTCAGTAGTGTTGCGACAAAGCGTGATAGTGGTACTGCAAAAGTAAGCAATATGACTATGGATTTACCTTTGGATGCGATTACCTCATCTCCGGGACACGTTGGTTTTGCTATTGCTAAATTGGGTCGAGGCGTGTTGTTAAATATGGAGCTTGCTGCTTTGGAACAAGTAGGGCATGCGCGAATTATTTCAAGTCCAAAGCTGATTACCATCAATAATCAAACGGCGTACATTGAATCAGGGCAAGAACTTCCCTATCAAGAAAAAACAATAAGTGGTGCTACTAATATTGCTTTTAAAAAGGCTGTGTTGAGTTTAAAAGCAACGCCAATGGTGATTTCTGTTGACAAAGTGATTCTTAATTTGAGTCTTAATCAGGATAAAGTGAGTGATATTACGGTAAATGGTGTGCCCGCCATTCAAACGCAACAAATGCAAACGCAGGTGGCACTTACTAATGGTGAGACTGTGGTACTGGGTGGTATTTATGAATATGCAACTATTGAAAACAATACTAACGTTCCTGTGTTAAGCGCCATTCCAATAATTGGAAACCTTTTCCGCAGCAAACACCGTGAGGTGACGCGTAAAGAGCTATTAATTTTTGTGACACCAAGAATCCTTTGAATTATTCAAGAAGATACAAGCCGTAGAAAACAGACAAACTAACAATAACAAAAACACATAGCAAGGGAACAATAGCTGGGAAGGGTAAGTCTAATTTATCGTTCTTTATTTTTCTTCTTTGATCTGTTGCTCTTTTTAAGTAGTGGCGGCGGTGCTGGTTGATGCTGTGGTAGCGGGTGTAGCAAGTGCGGTGTCAACTGTCGATGTTGTTAACGCTTTTGTGCTGGGCGCATTGACTAAACTAGCTGGTTGTGACTGTTGTAACTTGACAAAAGACCTAATCAAATATTTCACCCTATCTGATGGTTGGGCACCGTTATCAATCCAATAATTTATACGAGCAAGCTCCAAGTTCAAGCCGTATTTATTATCGGTATTTTTGATGGTAGGGTTGTAATAGCCGACACGCTCAATGAAACTGCCGTCTCGTGGTTTACGTTTGTCAGTAACTACAACGTGATAAAATGGAGATTTTTTAGCACCACCTCTAGTCAGTCTGATCACTACCATAAATTCTATAACCTCATGATGAATTTCATACCTGCTTATTGTTGATTGAATTAGTTATGGTCCGCATAACCACTTTTTGATTGTTTCATCCCTTTTTGACTTTGCTCTTTTTGAGCTTAGCCGGCGCCGTCTTTGCTTTAGCGCTTTTTACCTCTGCTTGCTGCGTTTCTTTTTGGGTTTGTTCAGCCGCTGCTTTTTCCTGAACAATTTTTTGACTGGCATATCTCTTGTTGAAGCGATCTACCCTACCGGCGGTGTCCACCAGCTTTTGTTTACCAGTGTAGAAAGGATGGCAGTTGGCACATACTTCTACGAGTAAAACTCCGCCTTTCGTTTCTGCCAAAGTTGACCTGGTTTTAAACTTATTCCCGCAGTTGCAGGTCACTACGACTTCTCCATAACTTGGGTGAATATCTGGTTGCATGAAACTCTCTCTATGTCTTCAATTGAATTTATTTTATTTAAACTTATTCCTTTGTTATCCGTTCCTGATCTACTTGGCATCAAATCAAAATTGATATAAAAATCACAAAAAATCAGCGCGCCAGTATAGCATCGGGTAACGAAAATGCAATACCATGTTCTGATGATGTCTTACGGATTTATGACAGAGACTTGAAATTCTCTTTCATTTTCCCCATATCATCGGCAGTTGTTTGATTTTTATGTTGTTATTTGAATTCATTTAGCTTTTATTAGTTTTTATTTGTTTTTTCATAATTCTTTTTCTTTAATTTATCGGAGGGTAACAACAATGTCGGGCAGAATTATTGGTATTGATTTAGGTACTACCAACTCATGTGTGGCAGTCTTGGAGGTTGGCAATAAGGTGCGTGTTATCGAAAATAGTGAAGGTTATCGTACAACTCCTTCGGTTGTTGCCTATACTGCCGAAGATATTTTGGTGGGGCAAGCTGCAAAACGTCAGGCGGTGACCAACCCTCAAAATACTTTACATTCAGTAAAGCGCTTAATTGGGCGTAAATTTGAGGATAAGGAAGCACAACACAGCAAAAAAATGGTGCCGTATGCAATTGTCAAGGCAGATAACGGTGATGCTTGGGTCGAAGCGCAAGGGAGAAAATTGGCACCACAGCAGGTTTCAGCTGAGGTATTACGCGCAATGAAAAAGGCAGCAGAAGGATATCTTGGCGAAGAAGTTAAAGAAGCGGTAATTACGGTTCCGGCTTATTTCAATGATTCTCAGCGCCAGGCGACTAAAGATGCTGGACGCATTGCTGGCTTAGAAGTGAAACGAATTATTAATGAACCAACCGCTGCAGCTCTTGCGTATGGTTTAGATAAAAAGCGCGGTAACTCTAAGATTGCAGTCTATGATCTTGGTGGTGGTACCTTTGACATTTCGATTATTGAAATTGCTGAAGTGGATGGTGAGCATCAATTCGAAGTATTGTCGACTAACGGTGATACCTTTTTAGGTGGTGAAGATATTGATGTGCGCATCATTGAATTTTTAGCTGGTGAGTTCAAGCGCGAACAGGGAATGGATTTACACAGTGATCCGTTAGCGATGCAACGGCTTAAGGAAGCGGCGGAAAAATGTAAAATTGAACTTTCTACGGCGCAGCAAACCGATGTTAATTTACCATATATTACAGCCGATGCTGCCGGGCCTAAGCACTTAAATATCAAGATGACTCGCGCTAAGTTGGAAGCTCTGGTTGAAGATTTATTGGAGCGCACGATTGCTCCATGTCGTACGGCGCTTAAGGATGCAGGTTTGACTCCAGATCAGGTTGATGAAGTTATTTTGGTTGGTGGTCAGACGCGTATGCCGAAAGTGCAGGATTTGGTAAAAAATATTTTTGGTAAAGATGCGCGCCATGACGTTAATCCTGATGAAGCGGTGGCTATTGGTGCAGCAATTCAAGCTGGTGTACTTGGCGGTCAGGTGAAAGATGTGTTGTTATTGGATGTTACACCGCTGTCTCTGGGAATCGAGACTATGGGTGGTGTTATGACCAAATTGATCGAGAAGAACACCACTATTCCCACGAAGAAGGCACAAGTTTTTTCTACAGCCGATGATCATCAAACTGCGGTTACCATTCACGTATTGCAGGGAGAACGTGAAATGGCATCGAGTAATAAATCTTTGGGGCGCTTTGATTTGATGGATATTCCTCCGGCACCGCGTGGTATGCCGCAGATTGAAGTCACTTTTGATATTGACGCCAATGGTATTTTGCATGTTTCAGCTAAAGACAAAGCAACCGGTAAGGCGCAGTCAATTGTGATTAAAGCGTCTTCTGGTTTATCTGAAGACGAAATTCAGCGCATGGTAAAAGATGCTGAGGAAAACAAAGAAGCGGATAAAAAATTCCATGAGTTGGTAACGGTACGTAACCATGCCGATACAATGATTCATGCTGTAACTAAGGCGGTAAAAGATTTGGCCGATGAAGTTACTGCTGATGAAAAAAGCAAAATTGAAGCTGCAATTGAGGAACTGAAAGTTGTCATCAAGGGTGACGATAAAGTAGCAATTGAGAAGAAGATTGAAAATTTGACCGAGAGTTCATCCAAAGTGGTGGAGCGCGCTTATGCGAAAAAAGGCGCTGCTGGTGGTACTGCGGCCGGTGGTGATAGCTCTGGATTTGATCCGGCGGGATTCGCTGGTGCTGGTGGTACCGCTGGTGACAGTTCTAGCAGTGGGGCTAGCGATAAAAAAGAAAATATCGTTGATGCTGAATATGAAGAGGTGAAGGATAAGGGTAAATAATTTAAATTCTAAGAAGAGATGACTCAAAGCCATTTGGTTTCTGGGCTAGGTGCGGCTGAGTGAGCAATCTGAATGTGCATTTACGTACCTGATGGTTGCGAGCGTTGGTGTAACAATGCCTAAAACCAAATGGGGAAGAGTGTAACAGAGCTTGCAATCAAAAATGTGAAGGGTGTGTATGAGTAAAAATAATAAGCGAGATTACTATGAAGTGCTTGGTGTTAATAAAACTGCTAGTGAAGACGAAATTAAGAAGTCTTATCGTCGTCTTGCGATGAAATATCACCCTGATCGCAATACGGGAGATAAAGCATCGGAAGAAAAGTTTAAAGAAGCAAAAGAAGCTTATGAAGTGCTTATTGATAGCAAAAAACGTGCCATTTATGATCAGATGGGTCATGCTGGTGTTGATGGTAGTGGTGGGGGTTTTGGTGGCAGTACCAGTGGCGGTTTTGGTGGTTTTAGTTTTGACGATCTCGGTGGTATGTTTGGTGATATTTTTGGTGAGGCTTTTGGTGGTGGCAGAGGAGGAAGTAAGAGTCAAGAACAGCGCGGTCATGATTTAATGTATCGTCTAGAGCTGAGTTTGGAAGAAGCCGCGATGGGTACTGAAGTAAAAATCAAAATTCCCACGTGGAGTAAATGTGAAGAATGTGATGGTTCAGGAGCAAAAAAAGGAACTGGTACAACTAAATGTAAAACCTGTGAAGGGACAGGACAAATTCGCATTCAACAGGGGTTTTTCACTTTCCAACAGACTTGTAGTAAGTGCCATGGTGAGGGGAAAGTAATTGATGATCCTTGTACGAAGTGTTACGGTCAAGGACGTGTTCAAGATCATAAAACTTTGGCGGTCAAAATTCCTGCTGGTATTGATGATGGTGATCGCATTCGTTTGTCGGGAGAAGGTGAAGCTGGTCTACACGGGGCATCTGCTGGAGATTTATACGTTGCGATTAGCATTAGACCTCATGCCATTTTTAAGCGCGATCATCTTGATCTCTATTGTGAAATACCGATTTCATTTACTACTGCTGCATTAGGCGGTGAAATCGAAGTACCAACTTTGAATGGTAAGATAAAATTAAAAATCCCAGCTGAGACCCAATCTGAAAAAACGTTTCGTATGCGTGGTAAAGGAATCAAGAGTGCGCGTCATAGTGTTGGGGATTTATTTTGCAAGATAGTTATCGAAACGCCAATTAATCTTAACCATGAGCAAAAAGAATTACTCGAGAAATTTGCTGATACTTTGGCCAAAAATCCTAAAAAACATAGTCCGCGTAGCGATAGTTGGTTTGATGGAGTTAAGAAATTTTTTAGTGACATGGTGTAGATTTTATAGCATTTTTTGTTGCGATATAATTGTTGTGTGCCCAATCGTTTTGGCACTAGTAACCCTGCAGCTATCTTGATTTTGACGTAACAACGTCTTGCATTTTTGCAAAATGCGATGCTAGAATCGTCCCTCTTTTGTCCTATCGCATGTTTTGTGTGCTTCTGTTGTGTACTCTTTGGTTGGTGACGTGTTAAATGTTTCTTGTTTGCATTTTTACGTACTTTTGCTGATTTAGGTTTGTCTGTATTGTTTTGATTGTGTTGGGCTCATAGCTCAGTTGGTTAGAGCAGGGGACTCATAATCCCTTGGTCCTAGGTTCGAGTCCTAGTGGGCCCACCAGTTAAAGTCTGTATTCGGATTGGAATTTGATTTTGCAGTCGGTTTCAAACAGATGATTCTCCTCTTTTTCTTTTTGTTTATTTACCATCTGCAAATTAGCAAAGAAATAAGAGAGCGTTTTATTATTATTAATAATTGTAATTACCATAGGTACTGAGCTATCGCCGTATCCGTGCGTAGTAATGTAGCTACCACCTATCGGCCCATTATTATATGGTTCTACGTACTTCGTAAGAGCAAAAAAACATGGCATGAAGCTAAACTCCTTTTTAACCACACCAGTGTCAGGAGCAGCAACCAAAATGTTATTTTGGTTGATTTTAAAATTTTTGTTCTTTTGGTAAAGGTATATTCTCTCTTTTTTACTGTAGTATTCAGGTACCTTTTCAACGAATGTATTGATGCATTTACCAGTGAGCTCGTTATCATCATTTTTGTCTGTAATCTTCACCATATAGGAGCCTTTCTCCATTCTTTCTTCCGTTGAGTGGTGTTTTATTATTAAATACTTCCCAAAAGAACTAAGGGAAAGTGTAGTAACAACACAATGCTTAGAATTAGGTGCTAACGCATCATTATGCAAAGATAATCTTGCTTGTATGCAGTAAATATTTGCGCCGGTATCTGTTATTTCTTTTACACATTTCAAAAAAAATTCTGGACCAATTCCACGTCCACATTCGCTGCAAAAAGAGATAGGGATATTTTTCTGTTGAAAATGTTTTTGAGCGGCTTTAACAATATTAACAGTGTAATCGTTACTTATATTCTCAGGCCAACTTAGCACCATTGAAAAAGTATCAATCTTAAATAGATTCAAAACCACTGGCTTGTCGTTTGCCTCTGGAACATCTACTTGGTTGGAATCATCTTTGTTAAACAGTTTGGTAAACACAATTTTTTGCTCTGGATTTGGTGAGAAATTGCTAAGATTTAAGATATGGTTTTTGTCATCATTCTTATCGCTTTGCCTAAATACCTTACTTGCGTTAGAAAAAATGTTGTCCCAGAGTTCTTTGCTAAAGCATCTTTCATTTTCACAGAAAATCGTGACAACCAACGTTTCTTTTTTTTTGTTATCAAAAATTTTTTTGTTACTTATTGTCTCAATTCCAATTTTATAAAATTGCTGCATAATTTTCTCCGATGTTCAATTAGTTCTCTCTAATTTTTAAGTTATACTAACTTAATGTGATAAGGACTCCGCACCGGCGAGTCGTTTTTTAATTGGGATAGATGGAACTGTAATCTAAATTATCTGCTACATACTTCGTGCGGTTTACGGATATGCTATCAAGATGAAGCGTGTAAGAGTGGTTTGAAGCTCAAAAAAAGCATCCTCCGATGCACGTATTAGTGTAGCGCATGAATATTAAATTTTCATTAAGGTAAAAAATTGCAGCAGCAATGGGTTTTTGTGGATGAGGGTCAATACCGGAAATCACTCCAATTTGCCGTGTCCAGAAAATGGGTGAGGGTCGGAATTTGTTTTCAAACTAAGAGCTAGTGTAAAATTACTAGACGTTGTCTAAATCCAACAAATACGGTTAGGCAATCACATACGCGAACCAAATGTCATATCGATACATTAGGAAGAATGGCTTGGGGGTGTTGGTTTGTTTTTTTACATCAAAAAAATAAAGTAATATTAAAATGAGGCTATAATTCTTATGTTTGAGAAAACTATAGCAGACTTTCAAAAAGAAATGGATGAGAACAATGAATAGGCACGAAAAAAATCCGAGCCACTGAATAAACAATTGTATAAAGAAATTGAGAGTCTTAAAGGCCCAGTGAGTGACACGCTACGTGACACGCTAAAGAAACTTCACGAGATAGAAGAATAAAGATTTAAGAAAAATATCCAGATAGTAGAAAGATGGATAATTAGCGATGAAGCAAATAAAATAAAGGTATTGGATGAAATGCCAAGCAATAAATCACAACAAAAACGAAAAGATGAGATCTTGGATGATGGGTCAAAACTAAATTTTGGCAACGGTAATAATTTCAATTTCGACAATAAAATTTCAAATAACGAATTGAAATTCGAGAATAAATAAGTAGTAATTGTCCACCAGCTGATTTAGTCCCGGGCTTCACCCCGAGACATAGACTAATTCATTGTCCACAAAACAGCAGATACGTTGTATGTGGTGCTAGATTATGCGGGCGGGGTTTTCAAAACTCCGTCCGCATGCGCGCGATGTAATTAAATCTTTGTCGTTTAGCTGTGTCATTCATGGAACTTAGATTTTGGTCGCTATTGATTCGCTAATGTTTGATCGATTGTTTAAAAAAATCATTCGGTTTTTTCTTTAATTCTTTCATTCATTGCTTTGTTATATACCTCATATGAAAAAATATGGGAACTAGCAGTCGGAGCAAGCCTAGTCTGGAGCTAAATGGTAACGGCTATATTTTGTGTTGTTTATCAAATTTTTTTTGCAATTATTGCAATTTCATTGGCGCTTTCTTGATATGGATCTCCGGCTACATTTGCAAAATAATTAACGAGATCAAAACCATTTTGCTGTAATTCTGCTGTGATGGTCTGAATACTAAAACATTGC
>Ga0172367_10000248_pt1 | contig 82598 bp, 60 predicted proteins | sample Lak10m_FD_114542 | JGI IMG/M metagenome (GOLD analysis project Ga0172367, IMG submission 114542) | Freshwater microbial communities from Kabuno Bay, South-Kivu, Congo - kab_022012_10m | ecosystem: Environmental > Aquatic > Freshwater > Lake | place: Democratic Republic of the Congo: South-Kivu... | reverse complement strand
GAGTTTAAAGATGACAGTGATGTGGGAATAATTCTGAAGACAAATTCAGGAAAAACGACAAAAATCGATCGTCTTGTCACTGAAAAGCTTGTTAATCAACTTATAAAAGAGACAAGAAAATCACCTTTTCCTAAGGTTCACTTTCTTCACGGTAAAATGAGTAACGCTGAGGTGACATCTCTCTTGAGGTGTCCTGAAGTAAAGTCCCTCGTCTCTCTTACGCGTGGCGAGGGATACGGATTACCAATACTAGAGGCTGCTGCAGCTGGACTTCCTGTTATTGCAACAGGTTGGTCTGGACACACCGATTTTCTCCGTGACGGATACACTTCGGTAGAGTACACTCTATCAGAAATTCATCCTACAAGAGTGGATGGAAAGATATTTGTCAAGGGATCCAAGTGGGCAAATCCAAGTGAAACAGATGCAAGAAAAAAACTGAGAAAATTCTATCAAAAATCAAATATGGCTAAGCATAAGGCACAAGAGCTCTCAAAGATAGTTAGAGAGACATATAGTTTTGATTCTGTCTGTAGAGTATATGAAGATAAGTTAGCAGATATTATATTGTAATATGTCAATCACAACTGCAATAATACTCGCTCTTTCAGCTGCTCTCTGTGTAAGCCTGTATTTTGTGGCAAAATTCTCACTTATAATACTCAGAGTAGAGGACGCTATCGAAGAGTCTCTAGATATCATTGATGAGAGATATAGATCAATAAGTGGTGTCCTAGAGATACCCCTATTTTATGACAGTCCGCAGATAAGACAGGTCGTAAGTGATATAAAAGTCACAAGAGACACTCTTCTTCTTATTGCTAATAAGTTTGCATCCATAGATGAGAAGTCTGTCATAACAGACCCTGATGACGAGTCAGACCAAAAAGGCGAGTGAGATGGTAAAAAAGGTCAGACCAAAGATAAAGAGGAGACCTGGAACTACAGGAATTCAGTACTTTAGCGATGATACACAGTCTGCAATAATGATATTTCAGGGAGAGTCATCACCTGAGCTTAAGAATGAGATATATCTACAGAGAATTCAGCCTGCTCTAGACTCACTAGTAGAAAATCTAATACTAGTCTATGGATTTAAGTCTCCTCATGACACATTTGATGAGCTAAAGTCTGACTGTATATCATTTTTATATGAGTCTCTTCACAAATGGTCGCCTGAAAAGGGCACCAAGGCTTTCTCATATTTCAACGTTGTTGCAAAGCACTGGCTTATTATTAGGTCTAGAAAGCAACAGAAGCAGATTAAAAGAAATCTATCCATAGACGATCCTGAGTCTCTCACACAAGATCAGATTCATACCATAGAGTCATTTTATGTCGCACCCTCACCAGATGAGATACTTATATTTAAGAATAAAAGATCAGAGATTGAAAAAGTACTCAGAGAGATTGAGAAGTGCGTGACAAGTGAAACAGAGTCATCTTGCATAAGAGCAATTATTACAGTTTTTGATAACATAGATGAGCTAGACTTTTTAAATAAGCGTGCAATATTGATCTATGTGAGAGATATATCAGGTCTCACATCAAAGAAGCTTTCCGTTGCAATGGCCTCGATAAGGAAGCACTATAAGAGAATAACAAACGGAGAGGGAGATCTGACGCTCCCCATATAGGAATCTTGTGGAAGAAAAACTAGAAAAAGCACTTGAGAGCTCTGACAGGATGAGAAAAAAGGTCTCAGAGTTCTCTGAGATGCTTGATGAGCTCTCTTCCACCGAGGAAAAGAAAAAGCTTCTATGGAAGCAAATATACGAGAATGCTCTCACTGACAGAGAGAATGCCTCAATGCTATTCACTGATGCTTGGTCAAGAATGTCAGTTGGATCTTCAGAGCATGTAGCTCTAGGTTCTACTCTTACAAAGTACCTAGAGAGAATGTCAAAGTCCAATGAGCAGATTCTAAGGTTAGCAGAAATTATAAATAAAGTTCAAGAACAAGAAGACCAAATAGACTCTGAGGACATCTTTTCAAAGATAAGCAAGGAGTAAAGTGTCCAGCAGAATAAGAACTATTGACCCAATTAGGTCTCCTGGAAGTACTTCTTCTGCAAATATTGGAGCAGAGCTAAGATCACTTAGGTCTGTTGCACCACCCACAGGACCCTTTTCCAGGGGAATTGTGTGCGAAGTAATCGGAGATCCATCTAGGCTAAATGATCAAGAGATATTATTTTTCTCTCAAAGACTTTCTGGCGGATCAGATGTTCTAAAGAGAGCACCTAGAAATAGTATCATAGTTCAACCAATAGCAGGCGCAGGATCAAGTGTCTCAGCTGAGAGAGTCCTGTGCTATTCATTTTTTCCACCTCATTTTTGTATGCCAATTAAGCCAGGTGAGCAGTGCTGGTTTATGATGGAGAATCCAGGAACGACTGCTTCTCATGGCTACTGGATATCCAGAGTCTCTGAGCCAGATTTCGTTGATGATATAAATTTTACTCACTCAGACAGAAGATTTGAACTTTATGTTGATAAAGGACTGCCACAAACTTCCGCCAATTTTCTTGGAGATCCTGAGGGTGAGCAGAGAAATCCATATGATGGACTAAAAGACGAAGGAAAGATTCCCGGTCCTCCCTCTTTTAATAATGGTCCGTTAGATGATGAAGACTCAGATCCGACTCTTCCGCAGAATCCAAATGAGCCAAATCCTTTTGATAAGATAGCGATTGATAGTTTATCAATTAAGTCTTTTAGATTTGAGGCAGTACCAAGATACACCAAGAGAATTGGTGACCTTGTAATACAAGGATCAAATAATGCACTTATCTGTTTAGGTCAAGATAGGGGCTGGAATAAAGAAAAAAGACCTGATAATGCACAGAACAGTAATTCATACTCTGATGTAAACAGTGCAGGTCTTCCTATAGATCCTATTCCAAATTACTGTGGAACTATAGATATAGTCGCAGGGAGAGGAAGATTCTACAAGGGAGAGACACTAAATGCTGATTCTCAGGTAGTAAAAGATACTCAGCCAAGAGTAATTATTAATTCAAGAAATGCTTTTGAAGTTGATAAAAATTCAGCATCATACACAAAAGATCCAATAAGATCTTCTATTGCGTCAAATAGAGAAGATAGACCACAGGAAGGAGATCCAGATCTTGTTTCTGATGCAAGTAGAATTTATGTTTCTATGAATACTAACGGAGATAAAAATTTTTCAATATCTCCTGAGTTTATTATACCACCATTCGAAGGAGAACTTCCAGCAGTCTCTGGCAGCCCATTTATTGTTTTAAAGTCAGATGAAGTGAGAATTATTGCAAGAAAAGATCCTGAAAGAGGAAATATTAATGGAAGTATTAGAATAATAAAAGAGGGAGATGCGAATGTTGACACTGCGTCAATCTATTTAATGCCAACAGGAACAGTTCAAATTTCTGGATCAAAGATTTACCTTGGAATGCCAGATATGGGACAGGGACCAGGAGAAAAGAGATCTGAGCCGTATATTAAATACTCTTCTCTTGAAAGGCTACTTCAGCAAACATACGATAATATTGATCAATTTTGTCAAAAATTACTTACTCATACAACTCCTGGCTATGGGTCTCCTTCTCTTCAAATAAACCAAGGAGCAGTAGAGCTACAGCTTCAGATTGCCCAAAGGAAGCAGGAGATACAGAGCCTTAAATCTGTAAGAGTATTTGGAGAGTAGGAGATCTATGTCGCTATCAGCATCAAAATCATCTTTGGAAGCAGCTATAAGGCAGGCATTTTCTGATATTAATAGCAAGGGTGCACAGGATGGATCTAGTCCTGAGTCAAATATTAGTGATCTCGCCGCAGCACTATCGTCTGCGATTCACACATATGTCACTTCTGCACAAGTGGATATAACCTCTGTAAGCACAATTGTGCCTCCTGGAATTGCAGTTGCTCCTCCTCCAGCTATTCCAGTCACGACATCTCCTGGACAAGCTGTACACTCTGGATTTGGAAAGCTTGTCTAAGCCGATAAAATATTATATGTAATATTTATGTCTGGCAGGAGGAGGACTTAATTTTTTGAATACTAGAAAAAAGTATGATTTTTCCTCTGTTGGAGAGCTTAAGAGCGATATTGACTCACGTCGCCTGAGATCAGTTACGGACACTATTTCAAAGCCAATTGGAATAAAAGTTCCGGTCTCTTTGAGCGATTCAGGCGATAGTCTTCTCACAATGCATACAGACATTGAGAAGAATATTGCAGATAATTTTCGAAATATGATTATGACAAATCATGGAGAGAGAGTGGGTCTCTATGATTTTGGTGCAAATCTCACAGAGCTTGCATTTGAGCTAGGGTCTGATGATTTTGATTCTGAGGCGATTAGAAGAATTAGAAGAACAACACAGAGATACATGCCGTTTGTTCAATTATTGACATTTGAGCCTCTTGTTGAAAGAACAGATAACAAAGAGGTTGCAAAAGTGGGTGTCAAAATAACATATAGAGTCAATACGCTCTCTCAAAAGGACAGAGTCATAGAGGCGATTATTTATGCCGCAGGATAAAAATGTCAATTGATACTAAAAATAAAATAAAAAAAGAGAGAAATAGATCTTTTCTTGCAAAAGACTTTGACTCATTTAGAGCAGAGCTACTCGACTATGCAAGAACATACTTTCCAGATAAAATACAGGATTTTTCTGAGGCATCTCTGGGAGGTCTCTTTCTTGACATGGCCTCGTATGTAGGAGATACTCTCTCCTACTATCTAGACCATCAATTTACTGAGCTTAATTCTTCAACTGCAGTTGAAAGAAAAAATATACTGACTCATCTAAAAAATGCAGGTGTGAAACCTGTGGGATCAAGTCCGTCATCAGTCTATGTAAAGTTCTACATCAGAGTACCGTCTGAAAAAAATGTTGACACTTCTTACAGGCCTATGCTAAGTTCTCTTCCTGTAATTAGAGCCGGTACAACATGTAAGTCAGCAACAGGAATAAACTTTAATTTAATAGAAGATCTAGATTTCTCAGAGACAGATGATGATGGAGAATTCACGTCATCAGTTACAGTTTTTACAACAGATGACTCAGGAAATCCAACTCAGTTTATTATGACTAGGTCTGGACTCTGCGTCTCAGGGAATGAGACAACTGACTCATTCAATCTTGGAAATCAGCACATTCCATTTAGAGAACTAACACTTTTGAGCCCTGACATAAGTGATATCATATCAGCCTATGATAGCGATGGAAATGAGTACTATCACGTTGAGTCTTTGTCACAAGACACAGTGTTTAAGGCCATCAATAACTTGGGAGATGATGGAAGTCTAGTCCCCATGAACTTAGAAGTAGTCTCAGCTCCTAGAAGGTACACTTCCAGCTTTGATCCAACAACTAGAATGACAAAAATAAGATTTGGAGCAGGAGATGCTGAGACTCTAGACGATGATATTATTCCAGACCCAAGCGAGCTATCAATTCCTCTTTATGGGAAAAAATATTTTAATAGATTTTCAATAGATCCCAATTCTCTCCTTCAGACTCAGACCCTAGGAATAAGCCCAAAATCAACAACAATCTCAATTAGATACAGGCATGGAGGCGGAATAAATCACAACGTTGCAGCAGGCTCTATTAGACTACTAAATGTGCTTGTTATAGATTTTCTCAATAGACCTGCATCATCAGTTGCAACATCAGTAAGAGCAAGCATTGAGATAAGAAACATAGATCCTGCAAGAGGTGGAGACACAGCTCCTACTCTCGAAGAGCTTAAGTCAAAGATTTCTTCTGCAAGACAAATGCAGTCAAGAATTGTTAGCAAGCAGGATCTACTTTCTAGAATTTATACAATGCCTAATATATTTGGAAGAGTGTTTAGAGCAGGAATTTCTAATAATCCTGAGAATCCTCTTGCAGCACAGCTATTTATTATTAGCAAAAATAGATTTGGAAATTTAGCTAATTCACCTGATGCTCTAAAAAAGAATTTAAGCACATATTTGAATGAGTTTCGTCTAATATCTGATGCAATAGACATATTAGATGCAAGAGTTTGTAATTACACAGTAAATTTTGGAGTTGTTTCTTCGCCGGGATCTAATAAAAGCTCTGTTGTACAAGCTGTTATATCAAGAGTTAGAGATCTTCTAAGACTTGAGAATTTTCAAATAGACCAGCCAATTGTAATAGATGATATAATAAACATCATCATTAATACTCCCGGAGTTGTATCTTTGGTCACACTTGATATCTTGCCAAAAAATGGAATAGATCAAGGAAGATCATACTCTGATTTCTATTTTAATTTTGAAAATTCCACTCGAAATAAAATTATCACAGCACCTCGAGGAACAATTTTTGAGTTAAAGTATCCAGAGCATGATATCATTGGAACTGCAGTCTAAGGGGAAATACCTTGTATCTCATTCTTACATCAAGTAAAGACACCTACATAACTAACAAGATTATCAATGGCCAGTATAGAGCAATTGATTCAAATCTTGGAAGAGCAGGAACACTCGATCTTTTCAAGCTGTATGATGAATCCGCTCTCTCAGGTGAGACAAATCCCGTAGAAATATCAAGAATTTTAATAAAATTCGATGTAGATATGCTTCAGAGTCTCACTTCATCAATTCTCAACATCAATGATCCAAGCTTTTTATGCACGCTAAAAATGTACGATGTTCTTGGAACGCAGTCTGTTCCTAGAAATTATAATGTCATAGTTCTTCCACTGTCACAGTCTTTCGATGAGGGAGACGGAAGAGACGTAGGATCTTTTTCTGATGTAGATGTAGCAAACTTTATAACAGCATCTTACTCATCAGGAGTTGCATATCCCTGGCATATTTCAGGAGCTGCCAGCATTGGGCTACTTGGATCACCAAATATAGATGTAATTGGATCAGGATCACTAGGGGCTGGTATCATTCAGCTAGGATCCTCACAAAATTTCTCACTCGGGAATGAAGACCTCTCAATCGATGTAACAAAAATTGTCTCAGCAACAATATCAGGTGAAATTCCAAATCACGGATACAGAATTTCATTTACTGAATCAGAAGAGACTGATAATAAGACAAGATTTGTCAAAAGATTTGGATCTCGTCACGCAAAAAATGCATACCTGAGACCTTCTCTTCACGTGTCATTTGACAGTAGTATTCAAGATAATCATGAGTCTTTTATATTTGATACACCTGGGTCTCTGTTCCTGTCTAATTTTCACAGAAGCTCACCTGCTAACATAGTTTCAGGATCGTCTTTGACTCCTTTGACCGGAGAAAATTGTATGATTCTAAAAATTAGCACAGGATCATATGAGAAATTAATTAGTGCCTCCATGTACACAGGCAGCACAAGTGGACAAGGAACTGTAGGACTATACCACGCTACGTTTGAAATTCCTAGCTCAGACACATCAGCTGTTACGGGATCTGATACTATTTCAGATTTTGTCACTGCGAGTGGATCTATAACATTTTTCGAGACATGGCAGTCAAACGATGGAACTATTGATTTTTATCAGGGTTCTCTTACAGTCTCAAAAGCTTCAAGAAGTGCACTGTCTTATATACCCAGAAGTCCAAATGTAAGACTAGTAAACCTACAATCTGACTACAATCAATCAGATAATACTAGATTTAGAGTGTTTGGAATAGACTCTCAGTCTTACCAGAATAGGCCGGCAAAAAGTCTCAGAAACGTAAAGAGCGAAATATTTGAAAAAATATTTTATAGAGTCGTAGATACTGATATGGGAAAAGTTGTAATTCCGTTTGACCAGCAAAGAAATGGAACAAGATGCTCAACTGACTCTGATGGAATGTTTTTTGATTTTAGAATGTCATCTCTTGTTCCCGGAAGAGTCTATCATTTTGAGTTTCTTATTATTGATAGAGGACTTGAAATAAAAGTACCCTATAGAAGCCCCTCATTTAGAGTGAATATCACATGACAAGACCTGATCGAACATTTGCACCTGGATCAAGCCTTTTCAGCCCCAGCATAGTTCGCGGTCTGACATCTGACTCGAGCGCAGTTGCAAATAAAACTGCAGCCTCATTCTCAGGATCAATTCAGTCAAATAAGTCATCATTTAGATATGATTCTCCAGGAAGTCCTCTAAAATCAACACAGCAGATTCCGATAGATTGGTCAAAGTTTGAAAATCACACATTCTTTAATTCTGCCGAGGCAAAAGTCAATGCTACTTTTGATATCATTATCAATAGATACCCATTTGATGGAAGTCAAGGAGAACTTCTAGAGTTCTTTGATGGTATTACGGGATTTGAGAAGTATGTCTATGACATGTTTCCAAAGAGTCTGGCATTTTTAAACTTCTCAGGAAGTAAGTCTCCTGAGGGCGGATCTTACATTTCTATCAATGATTCTGAGGGCGCATCGATGCCCACACTTGCGAGGTCTGCAACAGGCCGGAGAGTCCTCGATCAGGGATTGAACCCAATAAGCTATGAATTCTTTATCAGAGTCCCAGAGTCACTTGATCAGGGAAATCAAGTCATTATTCAGCGTCTTAAAAATAAAAATTATGGAATAACACTGGCTCTTAGCTCAACTCTAGCAACTGATACATCTGGAACACTATTGATGCTAGTTTCATCGGGATCTGCTTTTTTGAGCGCATCAATGGGAATTGCAAAAGGACAGTTCCAGCATGTGTGTGGAATGTATGATACCACGCCTGGCGTTCATAAAGTCAAGCTCTTTAAGAACTCTTCTCTTGAGAGTGAGTCTTCTTCTTTTGAGCTTGGATCACTTGGGTATGGTGATAGTAATTTTATAATAGGCTCTGGGTCTAATCATGAATCAGGAGACTTTGGATCCATAACTCCAGGAATTGAATTCGAAGAAACATTATCTGGATCCATAGATGACCTAAGAGTATTTCACTCAGCTAGATCATCATCGGATCAGAAAGATTACAGTCTCAAAAATCTATACTCTAGTTCTGATCTAAAGCTTTATTTTAGATTTAATGAGCCCACAGGATCTGTGGGCACCTACGATACAGTCATTGATAGCAGCGGAAATGGATTCCACTCAAAGATAGTAAATTATAAATTAGATCTAAGAGATCAAATGGGAGTCTCTACTCCGCTCACATATGAGCTACCAGAATACTCTCCGGTACTTTTCCCAAGCCACCCAGATGTTGTGTCTCTTAATGAGAGCCTATTACTATCTGCCTCGGATTATGACATAAATAATCCAAACATGATCACAAAGCTCATTCCCAGGCACTACCTCCAGGAAGCAAGTATATTTGAGGGCTTTGGACAATCTAGTGAGCTGGGTGATGCAAACTCTCCTTATGGAAATAATTCTAATTTTCCAGGTGATGGAAGGCTAGGTTCTCCTCAGATCATTGCATCCCTCCTGTTCATATGGGCAAAACAATTTGATGAGGTAAAAATATTCCTTGATCAATTTGGAAAGCAGATGAATATCGATCCCGTAGAGGTTGGGACTATAGCGGACATACTTCTGCCTCACTTTGCTGAGTCATATGGAATAAATCTCTCTAGATTTTTCAATAATCCTGACTTTGATCAATTTTTCAATAGAAGGTCATTGATTAGTGACACTTCACTTTCTGAAAATGGAATTCAATATATTGAGAATAAAATTTGGCGCAGAATATTGAGTGATATGGTCGAGATAATTCGATCAAAGGGAACACTTCACAGCATAAAGTCTCTTATTAGGAACGTGGGCCTCAATCCAGACTCAAATTTTAGATTTAGAGAGTTTGGCGGATCCAAGACAGGCAGAATATCAGACCAGAGAGTGAAAAAGACATCAAATCTCAGGTCCATAGACTTGTCTGGGTCCCTGTCTCCCACGGTCGGAACTGTTGACGCACAAGGAATTCCCACAGATAGACCGCACATAAGATCATCGGGCCTAGTCCTAAGCGGTGCTCTCAGGGTCTCAGACGCAGCTGTTGTCGTTAGAACTGAGCCCGGCTATCCTTACCCGGGATCTCTCCCAGTATTCGATCGAATTCTCACATCGGGATCCTGGACATATGAGGCCACGTATAGAATACCATCTGTGAGACACCTTGGAGTGGATCATCCTCTCACTTCATCTCTTGTTAGACTTTCAACATCAGGAACGAGTGGACTTCCCACTCTTCTAGACAGTACATTTCTGAATCTCCTCGCCTACAAGGAGGACTCCCGGCTGGGAATAACCGGCTCTCTGTGCCTGGTATTTAGAGACACCTGGGATCAGGTACTGCCTACCAAGTTGACTCTTCCGCTCACAGGTGTCAACGTATTCGATGGTGATCAGTGGTACGTGTCTTTTGGTCGTGAAAGAAATGACTCATTTGGATCAATTTCTTCCTCATCCTGGTTCATCAGGGCAGGCAAGCAAATAGGCGGAAATATTGTCTCATACCACGAGAACAGCACACTGTTTGATGATCAGAATCAGGACAGCGTTCTAACATCCTGGTCAAACTACATCAATATGTCAGGAACCGTGATACACATTGGATCTCAATCAATCCCATCAGGTCCATCACAGTACGGTCTATCGTACAATTCGTCTCCTGTCACTGATGAGGATCGATCATCATTCTTTGGCGGCCGAGTCCTAAGCATGAGATTCTGGTCAAAGTTCCTCAACAGCGATGAGTCAAAAGAGCACCTAAGAAGTCCTATCTCACTTGGTGTAGATGATGCCAAGAAGAATTTTAATTTCGTCACAAATATATCTGGCTCCTGGGAGAAACTCAGAATGGATATTGACATGATCCAGGAGTCAAGTGATTCTGATTCACTTGGAAATATAACACTCACTGATATGTCACAGAACAATCTACCCATATCAGGGACCGGTTTTGAATTCCTGAAGAGGGTCATAAAGCCTGAGATAACTTCTTACTCTACGTTAAATCCCTACTTTGATCAATCTATTGATACAAATAAAATACGAGTGAGATCGTGGCAGAGCAGTGACAATATTGATAAGTTTGGAGGATCTTTGGCGCCTGTCTCGGAGATAAGAAGGGGAGAGGCCCCTGTAGATGACACAAGATTCTCAATAGAGGTGAACGCAGTTCAGTCTCTCAACGAGGATATGATAAGAATGTTCTCCTCCCTCTCTCCCTTCGATAACTACATAGGAAATCCAGACCTCCAGTTCTCTGATGACTATCCAGACCTCCAGGACCTCAGAGATGTGTACTTCAACCGCCTGAGGGACGGTGTCACAGCAACTTCACTCTTTGAGTTCTTCAAGTGGTTTGACAATAACCTGGGCACCCTTATCGAGAGTCTCATACCTAGAAAGACAAAATTTCTCGGAGTAAATTTTATTGTGGAGCCTCACATGCTTGAGCGCCCAAAGATGAGATACAATACCTATGACATGTACCTCGGTCCGAACAACAGAACGGCTAGCCAGCTGCTTGTCCAGCAGCTCGTAGCAAATATCAAGAGATATTAATGGCACTCACAAGCAAAAAGAGCACAGCCTCAATAGTCACACCTCAGGAGCTTTCTGGCTCCAACACACTTGACATGTACAATCAGGGTGTGCACATAAATTCAGTCAATTTATTGTTTGGGACCACAGTCACAAAAATCAGACCTAATAATGACTTTCTAAAGATTAGAAATGGAAAGAAGATAATTGCTCTCGAGGGACCCTTCAACGATCTCGAGTCACCGCCCTCTGTAATAGTATCAGGAACTAACTCTGAGGGAAAGACAGTCTACTATCCCACTGGGTTCTACCTGGACAGGAGCCTTGAGGTAAGCACAGGCATCGGACAGATCACCGGAGAGCAGTTCACCGGATATGATATTGCTCCATCGCACTTTATTCTGAGAAATGATTTTGGGCAGCCAAACACGTACCAGGATGGCACTCCTTTTGTGGAGGTGGCAGTTTTCCCATCGGGATCACTTGATCCGCTCTATGTCATTCAGACTCCCGCTGAAGAAAGAGTCTACCCCTCAGAGATTGTCAACTCCACAGACGCAACATCTCTTAACGGCGTGATAGATCAGTTTGAGCTCAGAAACGAGGTCGCGAGATCCTACACAGAAATTCCTTATAGGTTCAAGGGAATAAAGTCTGACATAGGAAACACCGACACATTTTTGAGATCTGTTATTATATCCACAAACTCTCCGACTCCTGCATCCAGAATAAACTCTGATAATGGGACTCTTCGTGGAATTGAGCCCTATCTAGATGCTGGTGATGAGTTTGGACTCGATGATCTGCTTGGTCTCCCTGCTGGCTCATGTGGACCAATATCTGGGTTCGGATACGTGAACGATCCTGTCTCGCTGACAGAGCCGTTCTCCGACACAACAGATGATGAGCTCTCCTCCCTGATGGTGTCCGGATCAGATATTATTGCCGCTGTCCTGGGACTAGACACTGACTACCCTTCTCACATGAGCCTGTCCCTCAATGAATTTTCACTATCCAGGGGATTTGACTATATTGGGAGTCAGTACGGATTTGATTCTGTTGCATTCGGAGGTCTGATAAGACAATGACCATAAAGTCAGGATATCTAAACAATCCACCTAAGGTTGTTGTCATTGGAAACGACAACAGGCCGGGATCATATCCAAGTCACGCCTCACCTATTGAAATTCAAAGATCACAGGGATCACAGGGAACAAGACCCTATAGGGATAATATAGTACCTGCAGCTTGCTCACCTTATGCTACCGGAAGAGTCGTCTTTAGGTCAAGGCTCATACGACCCAATTCAACAATCACTCTGACAAGTACCACAGGAAAAGTTACAACTTTTACATTTAAGAATATTGTCACTGTCACCTCACCGTACGACATCAGCATATCAAACATCTTTCTAGGCGGCCTTCCTCCTGCAGAATCAGAAATTATTAGAGTCATCCGAGAGGTCGCACAGCGCTTCGTCAATGCTGTGATGGGAGCACCTGACTGTGAGATATCAGCCAGGCTGGGTGACACTCCTGAGGAAGTGATCTTATCTCAGACAATACCGGGATCTACAGGAAATACTGTAATATCAACAACTATTTCTTCTGCAATACTTGAGGTGACAGATTTCTTTGGCGGCAGTGACCTACAGGTGAGGTACCCATACGGTCAGGTCATCAGCGATTCAGATCCCATCACCTCTGAGGTGATCCGACGTGTGATAAAGTCAGAGAGGTCGGGAACTCTATCTGCACCTGGCACTCCTGATCCCCAGAGACTGATTGGACCCTCCGATCAGCACCCCTATGTGAACTACTCACCCTACGATGAGTCCAATGCCCAGCAGTCATTCGGTGTCATAGAAGGCTCAGATGAGTACGGGACCCAGGTCAAACTTTACGACGAGTTCTTCACACGGGGATCGACTCTTGGACCACTCGACGAGCCGTTGAGTGCAAAGGATAAGATCATTATTGATCTGACTCCTGTTGAAACAACATCAATCTGGCACTACCCTAAAAATCCAAATCCACTAGGATCTAATAATCATCAAATGATGTATTATAATTTTAGTGATAAAAAGTGGGATAAATTAGGATTTGGAACTGTATATAATGATTCAGCTCCTACAATTCAACAGTGGCTTGATAGGCACTACATTGGATTTTCACAGAACTGTAATAATCAATCAAATCTAAATCCTGATGATGCCACTTATTCAATTGAAATATATGATCCACAGCTAAAATCAAGTTATGATCAAGTTATTGGTGAAGGAACCGGAGCAGGATCAAAGAGAGCTTTTATAGATTCGGGTTATGCCTCTCCTATTGACACTTTTGGATTTCCTTTTCATCCGAAATATCACGCAACATCATCACAGACTCTTGATGTCTCAAGTATAGTTGATAGACCATTTCTTGTAGAGAAAATAACGTATGAGTTCTCAGGATCTGCGCCAAAGATGGGAATTCTCTCAGGCGCTGTATACTATCCGGGGCCTAACTTAAACAGGACATTTATAAGCCCATCAGCAACTTTCTTTATATTAAATCAGAGAAAATCAAATCCTGATCCTGGCCAGGAGAGCGCTTTTACAAATGTGTACATAGGAAGCACAAATTTTAGCGCCGATATTTACCTTCCACCAAAAGATCAAACTGATTTTAGAATTGAAAGGTATGAAAACGGAGGAATTCCGCAAAACAGAGTTTTATCTCTAGGTGCTCCTCCCACATATGTTGATTCTGTAAGAGACCTTGTTACGTTTGCAAGAGTAGGCTCAGTTTGGCCTTCTTATAAAGAAGAAGTTGTTGATACATTAATTCCTGGATTTCCACATCCTGCTGAGTTTATGGATCTAGCGATAGAGGTTGATGCTAGTGGAACATTCGATGGAATATACACTCTATCATCTGATGTAAAGTCTCCATCTAATAATCCGGCAATATCAGGGCATATTGTTACCGGATCAGGAATTACCTCGGGTAGCACAGGATTTCTTACTATTTACACTGCAAAGGATACATCCACTAGAAATTCTATTGATATTCCAACAGGAAGATCTATAAGAGGAGAATTCAATTCAGCAGAGATTGATTACAAGATCACAAATAAGACTTATCCAGCTGGAAGTCGAACAGCAACGTACGGCGTAAGAAGAGACTCTGAAGCTTCACCTTATGTAATCATGCCAGGTGATAAGCTTATTTTTGGGTGGCAATCTTCTTTTACCAATTCTTCTCGCAACATCATAGACCCTGATGTTCAAAATAGAGTGTATGGATTTCCATTTGTAATAGGTCCCGGCGCCGGCAAGCTCGTCCTCTACGGATCCTACCTCCGAGACGATAAGCCAGTCCACGACATCTACAAGGACCAGCTCATCTCTGACTCAGTCCATGAGGCGATACCTGCAGGTCCCGCTGTCCTAGACATGTTCGACACAGAGCCCACAATGGTGTTCTCGGGCAGCATGCGGGAGGAATTTGTCACAGGAACAATGTTCACAAGCGTTGGTTCAACAGTCTCTGTGACAAATCCAAATGACCTCACTTCTGTTCGAATGGTTGTGAGTCGAGCAAGCGAAGGAAATCTCGGAAAGAGAGCCTCATTCTCCAGAAATCTCAGGTTGACCACTCAGGGAGAGCAGTACTACGACTCAATGCAGCCAAATCCGCTAGATGTTCTAATGAGGTATGGTGGCGGAGACGGAAGAGCTGCACTTTATAACTCGTCTGCAGTTTGCTTATTGTCTCTTCCTGGAGAACTTTATTACGATGGCGGAGTCAATGATTCAACAGTTAATCAAATTTCAAACGATAACTTTGTTGGATCATTTCCTTTTGAGCCAAAATACAGCCCTATACAGAGAATTACATCTATCAATTCAAGAGTTTTAGGTGCTGAAAGTTTTACAGCTGTTGATACTTCAACAGGAGCATCCGGTTTGCTAAAGATGACGGGAATATCTTTTGTAACAGGATCTTTTGCAGGAGATGGCTCTAAATCAAATTTAGTATCAGGAGGAGGTCTTTTATCAAAGACAAATAGTACATTTTATAATGATGCAACATTTATATTCATAGAAACTTCAATAAATGACACAAATCCTATAAAAAATAATCCTGCAGCACTGTTCTCTGATATAGCCAGCATCGATGGTGTCAATTATCATCTTTCTAGATTTATGGGATGTTTTGGTTCAGGATACATGGGGCTCATTCAGTACAAAAATATAAGAATTCCAGGAATTTTCACAAATTTTCCAAGCTTGAGTGAAATGATCTACAGGGGATGCAAGTACGGATTGGTAAATCCAACACCCCTTAATTCAACAGTAATATTCAACGGATCAAGATTTGGTCATTACAGAGACATGCTTGAGCAGAGACAATTCACGGTATTTAAGACCGATGCCGGAGGAACAGATAAAGTTCCTGTCGAGGTCAAATTTATAGATAGAGAGACTGGGTTGGTCCTATCATCAAGTTACGCACAGACAAATAGCATAAATCTATCCACCTATTGCACATCATCTCTTCCCTACTTCGATGGGTATGTGAGAGACAGATCTCTTCCTCTTCCCGAGTCAGCTTGATCACTGTATCTCTGCCTCATCTCTTCTACTTAAATCCTGAATCATCCCGTAATTTTTTGATTACAATACTTAGAGACTAGGAAGAGATGGCAGGAATACTAGACAAGAAGACGAGAATCATGGACTTCGTCCTCACAGACGTGGGTCGTCGCCAGGTAAGGTCTGGGGGACTGAGGGTCTCGTTTGCCTCATTCACAGATTCAGGAGCCTTCTACGAGGAGGAGTCCAACGGAGTTGCATCTAATGCAAACTCTCGAATCTACTTCGAGCCATCAAGTAGGTACCAGGACAAGATCATAGTTGAGTCCAATCGCGGATCAATGTATGATTTCACAATAGCATCCACGTCGGGATCATACGACCTCAGGGGATACCAGGTCTCTTTTGTGACAGAGTCCCAGGGCACAGGGGTCAGAGTCCCACTTTCTGGATCCAATGCACTCGATGTTTCTGACGAAATTCTCAGCGGCATCACTCAGAACTTCACTGATAATCAGATCATTGGCACCGAGGATATCTTCTCCTACCGAACTGGTTTTGATATATCGAGTGATAGAATCACATTCAGCGCCAATAATTCATCTCCGATTGACACATGGAACTACATCGCACAGGATGATTCTTTTAGGCCGCCCACGCTGGCATCATTTGATGCCACTGTCTTTGATAGGAGATTTGCGCACTTTCCCAACTACAAGTTTCTTCCGCCCATCAACAAGATTGGAGCCGGAACCCTGTCTGGGAGGACAATGGGAGAGTATGCCCGACTCAATCAGCCTGAGATTCTGACTTACGACAGACTCAAGCAGGAGCTGGCAGGCAAGGAGTCATACGAGATAAAGCTGGATCCCACGAGCAGGGACAATAATATTCTAATTCAGCCCTTCGAGTTCGGAATAGGATCCGGAGGAACGGTGAGAAAGCTAACAATCATTGACTACGGAGTCTTCCCAAATGACAAGGGAACATCTGCGGGAGTCCATGTTTTCTTCTTAGGAAAGCTTCTAAAGTCAAATGATGGGTCAATAAAGTATTTTAATATTTTCACACTTGAGCTAGATGTATGAGCATAAATTTCCAATCTCCTAAGCCCGAGGAAGGGACTCCTCAAAATGCACAGATAAGCTTTTATAGCGCGGTTGTGACTCCACCCCAAAATACTGAAAATATAATTAGATTTTTTTCTGTTAAAGATATAAAAATAGACCCCTCGACTCTCTCCTCGGGAGGAATTCTGGCCTCAGAGGGTGTAATAACTTTTAAGCTTCACTTTTTTATAAATACAAGAATTACCTCCACAAATAACATCTCTGAGATAAGGTTTGATGTATATAATCAAGATCCTGCTCTAACAGTAAGCTCACCTACTCCCCTCTCTCCTCCAGGATCAGCTCCTGGAAGTGACAGCCTCTCATCAATTTCAGGACTCCGAGAGGTCGCAGATGTAACTCCAGTAAGAACTGTTAGTGTTCAAATAGGCGGAAAAGAGCAAGTTAGTAAATTTGTCACCGCCGACACCGTAAACATATCAGACGATGAGTACAGACAGTTACCACCTCAGAGAAAGTACTCATCTCAAATAGTTCCCAACAATAGTGTTCCACCTGCTGCTACTCCTTCTCTTTCACCTGAGTCAGAGTCCGATACCCTGAGAAGAGTCTTGTTCTCGTCCAGCACAGATCCCACAGACTATGTCAATTGGAGATATTTCTCTAATTACGATTTCATGTCTCCAGCGCTCTCTCTAAGTCCTACTATTATTGACAATAGCGGTGAATTCACAAGATCAAACTACGTGAGCCTATCATCTTCTAGCAGACAGAAGAGTCTGTCTCAAAAAGAGCCTGACTATTTCACCAACAATCAGGATATTGTTAGGCTCTATAAGTCTTCGATTAGATCATCCGGGAGTCCAGGGGCACCCATAAGACAAGTTATTGCAACCTCCAATCAGGCATCTACTCTAAAAGAGTATCAGGTCATATTCAACATAAGGACAAGAGATATCAATAGAGGAATATCAGAGAGCAATATCTACATCAAGTCACAAATAATAGACAAGAGTGGAAATATTAGATCTGAGCAACTAGATCTACTTAATCTAGCCCAGGAATTAGAGAGCCACATATCTCCCGTGATCCCACCGGACATCAGAGTCACATCAGACTCCAGGTCAGGAAATGTCATAACAGTAAGACAAAAAGACTACATGTGTGACAGGATTGAAATAAACAAAATTGTCATCAATCCTGACTATTGTAGGCCCAGCAGCACGAGGTGGAGAAGTGTCGCAATTATTCCTGCAAAAGTATCCAGCGGAGTAATCACGTTCATAGACACGGAGGGGTCGACAGTGATTCATCCGAATCTCACTGTCTACGAAGCCGTTGGCGTGTCATCAAATGGAAGGAAGTGCCCCGTCTCAAAAAAGGTGGTGTGCCGAGGAAGAAAGAGAACTGCTGGCTCAGTAAAGCCCACACTAGCAAAGACACACTGTGCAATTTATGCCTACCAGGATCAACAAAACAATCAAATAGTCATAAGAGTCTCAGATATCTCATCAGGTACTTCAAGGATCACACTGAGGAGACAGCTCATGTCCATCTCTGAGGGAAGAAATGATGCGAGAAATAGATCTCTTATACGGACCACAGCAGGTGGCGAATTCTACAGAGTCTCCTCTCAGCAGAGTGAGTACGAGTTCATAGACAGGGATGTCTCTGATAGGTCTGTGTATCGGTACTATGTTGAATTCGATTCCGTCTCTGGGGACCGAACAGAGTCCTCGAGAGATGAGGTGATACAATTTAGAGTCCCTCCAAAAGAAAATATAGTATCATCTATCTCACTCCCCCAGCTTCCCACTCCGGCGGACCTATCAACATCTTTCACCCTTCAGTCCCAGATTTCAACAGAGAGTGTGAGCATTGACTCAGTGATTAGACTCCTCTCTGATCTGGGAGTCTCTGATGTGTTTAGAAATGAACTAAAAGATGATAGAAGTAAGATATCTCAGCTTCTTGTGTTCGAGGTCTCAAGAAAGAATGTCAGAACAGGAGAGAGGATCACCTGGCCCGTGTCCCCTCCTGGAAGGTTCACAGATAATGACCTGACAAGATCTGGGACAGGAAGCCCAGGGTCTCGTCTCATCCCAGGAGACACATACATCTACACAGCGAATCTCCTGGTTCTTAATCCTGAGGTTCTATTTTCCACAGCTGCAACATCAAGATCTGCCTCAGATGGAATTAGTCGCTTTTCAGCTCCTTCGAGAAAGTTTGCTGAAGACTTCTCTGCGTCTCCAGGTAGGATGCCTAATCCTACCGCTCTAACAAAATTCACATCAGATAAAATTTACCCACGATCATACTTTACAGGAATATCTCACACAATAGTCACCAAGATTCCCGAGACTCCTTCTGCCATCACAAACTTTAGAGCAGTTAAGTCTAGATTTGGAAAAAGTGCAAATATTATTAGGTGGAGGCTTCCAGACAGCAATCTCAAGGACAAGATTTACTGCTTTAGGCTGGATGTGATTATAAACAAGGACACAGTCATGCCACTGATGACAGTGTCTCCCGCTGCCACAACAGATGGAGTTAGCTACGAGGTTCGAGATGAGATCAATGCCAATAGCCTAGCTCCTGTCCAGTACTCCATAAGCACAGTCATGACAGACATGTCAAGAGATGAAGGAGTTGTGACAGAAGAGGTGACAAATCAAAACTATCTGTTATTTCAGAGAAGATTTATAGCATAGTCTCCTGTAAGATAATCACTCTTATGAACGGTATGGAAAATGGCAAGACAAAAACCTGCAAATATAGATCAAAGTAAGCTACAACAAGAAGCATTAAAAAGACAGAGCGAAAGAGATTCAGTAACAAAAAGTGAGCAAATTGCTTCAACTGCATCAACAAGTCCTATTCCGCAATCTACAAGAAGATCTATTACAAATAGAGGCACAAACTCCTCTTCTGGATCAGAAATTATTGTTAGCAACATAGAATCATCTCTCGATTCATCTTCAACTAGTGATCTTCCTCCGCTGAATAATACTACTCACCCACCTGAATTTATTGACGGCATAACTCTTAGCACAGAGTCAGGAGAGATAGACTCATTTACAACGACAACAGAAAATGTCATCAGTATTGTTCAGAATGCAACAGACAGCAATATAAAAAGAAAGATTATTGAAAGCTCGACTGTCAAGGCTCCCGATATATTATCATCCATCAAGTTACCATTTCTTGAATTCACATCAGAAGAAATTGATGATGCAATAGAGGTTGGACAATTTGAGCGACAAATTGTCAAAGAGACCATACTTCAGGGATTCTCACTCGTAGCAGGTAAAGACCCATCTGGACTCTACACGGAGGCGAAGAAGGAACTAAAAAACAGCCAGGACTTGCTCGAAAAGCAGACCTCAGCAGTTGCAGAGATAATGTCTGCGGCTAATTCAGCCTCAACAGGTCTGAATATCCTTAAAATGTCACCTCAGATAATGCAGAGAAGTTCAGAGGCTGTGAGAGCGCTAGTAGTTGATACCGAGAAGTGCAAGAATGATCCATCTGAGTCTCTACCGGCCAGCATAGATGACTATATAAAAATCACATACCCAGCAGCAAATTCAATTGATGAATTACTGACAAATACATCACGGGCAATATTGATAATGCAGGATATGCTCGTATCTTCACTGTCAATTCACCCGAGCTTACTCTCTAGAGTCAGTAGGAGCTCTAGTACAAAGTCCATTTTTTCTATTGCTGAAAATTTCTCGTATGATCTAGACGGTGTTCCAGGTGATAACGACAGAATTCCGACAGTGGAAAAAGTATTTTCTCAAAATACAAAGTCAATTATATCAGCCTTCATTGACAAAAGAGTCGGAGAGAGGGAAGTAGTCGGACTTCTCAATGAGGGAAAATACGCAAGTTCATCTCAGCAGTGGGATATTATATCGCACTTAATAACATGCTTGTCAAATGAAATGATACTATCTGCAGGAATCGGCAGGCTTCAAGGAAGTCAGCTGGCAGAAAGATTTTTTGAGAAGCTGAGCCTGGATGGAGCTAGAGTCCTTCCGTTTCACAGGCTGTTTGGAGAGTCTCCAACCGCCAGCGCTGAAACTGTATCTAGATTTTTTAGAACAGGAATTGGCAGATCATCAAGCCTCCAGGGATCTTTTCTTGATTACATGGCGCTCGGAGAGGAGACAGTCGGAAGAGAGTTTATTGTAATGCCATTTGAGGTGGATACTGTAATAGCTGATCTAAGGCTTCCGTACGCTGCTGGTAAAAAATACTTTATAGATTTTGCAATACAGGAAACAAGTGCAACTCCTGGAGTCCAACCAATAAGAGACTCACTAAAAACATTTTCTAATCAGTTTAAGTCATTTACGTCAGACGCTTCTTCTTACATGACAGATATTCTTTCACTGGGTGTCAATACAAAGTTGTCTCCCCAAATTCTCTTTGCAAGAATACTCCAGGACTTTAGAGAAATTGTCAAGTCAATGTCATCGGGAGTCAGATCTTCAGGTGGTGATTCTAATACAAAGAGCATTATTGCTGCTGCTTTATTTGCATCACTTGGATCAGGACGTCAACTACTATCTGTTGATACAAGCCAGAGAGGAGTAATTACTGATGAGGAGCTCAGCCCAGAATTGATTCCTGAGTCAGTGAGGTCCAGATTCGGATTTATAGGAAGTGTAAAAGTATCGTCAAGAGATGTTCTAAAGTGCTCTGTTGTAAAAGCCTATTCTGATCTCCTTGCTATAGCTCCTGATGAAAAATCAACTCCCTCATTAGGCTCTCTGTCAGTCTCAATAAGCGATGAGGCATCAGTAAAATTAGTTCAAGACCTGGTAACTCAGAGTAATATATCTTCGGCGTGGAGGATGATGTCAGATGCAAGGGCTGGAGGAATAACTCTCGTAGACAGAGGGGGAGCAGCTCGAACGTACGGAAATCCGGGTGAGTATCTTCACGACAAGGAGTTCGATGTCAAAGACAATATTGTCAATCTAATTGCAAAATTTGTCAGGGAAGTTCAGCGGGAGTCCTATAACTTGGCGAGCAGAGACGGAGTCAATGCGACATACCAGAATTCACTTGGAAATACTGCAATGTCAAATTGTGACGTAGATAGACTAATTGATGTTATTTGTGAGATATACATCAGGCTCGCTCCCATACTTCTTCCGTTTATATTTTCTCCCATTAGGCCCGATGATATCAGGACAGGACTAAGAGGAGTCCAGGGATACACTTGTGCAATAGATGAATCAAAAACAATAAAGTCTCAAAAGCTACTAGAAATAATAATTCAAAGACTTTCTCGCGGTGAAAAAGTAACGGCATCAGACATAAGCACACAGGTAGAGATATCAGAGACAGCCAGCGTAGGCTTCTCAGTATTTTCAAGGCCTGCAGGAGGATTCTACTTCATTCCAGGAGGATTTTTTGAATCTGTGAGTGATGAGGCTTCAAATGTCTCTGAGATAGTCTCTAGATCAAACAAGTTTGTAAATCATCGATTTTATATAAAATCATCTCTAAAGATCATTGAATCTATCGCAGAGTGCGTCTCATCATCTTCTGCTAGAATTTCTAGAATCTTTGATATCCTTGGTGGTACCCTGAGGAGAGATCGATTGAGTGACAGTGAGAAGGTTATATATGACATGTTTGTCACAAATGGTCAGAAATATGAAAACCTCCTGTCCTCAATAAATGATTATCAGGCAAATTTGTGCACTGCAGCTAGGTACACACAAGTGTCAACAGAGCCAATCCACCTCAGGAGAGATATTGATACAACGAGGTCCGAAAGACTCGCAGTCAGAGACTACGTGAGATCACTTAGAGATCAGGGAAGCGCATACTCTAGGAGTGGAGATAATATCTATTTGATGACCGTGGGAATCCCGCAGGGATCAATAAGCTCTCTTACATCAACTGTCTTTGGAAGAGAGGTGCCAATCTCCTCGGCATTCAAATTGGGATCTGCTGGAAATGAATCAAGATCTATTTCTCCACTTGTGTCAATTGACCTGTATAGACACGATCAGTCCCGTGTGACAATTTCTGAAGAAAATATCAGGATATTTAAAGGAGACATTGATGATAAAGTCAGGCTATATGATCCTGAGATCTTCATTATGCCTGATTCGATATCTTATAATCCAAGCACCCTAGAGCCCAGCGGAGATCCGATACAGAACTCTCCGGGGTCAATTTTAGAAAAAATCCTCACCTCAACCAAGTTCTACAGAATAAAGTCTGGAAGAATAATTGAGACAGTGCAAGGAAGCACATCTCTTCCTCCCCAGTATAGAAATGCACTCATAAGCTACCTCCTGGATCTGTATCTCTATGATACAGTTAGAGTTAGATACAATGATGCTCTCGGTCCCCGGTCATCTCCCACCATCAGTCAGTCAGGATATAGGCTGATGAATGAGATCTCCTCATCACCTGAGCTCTCTCTTCTTCTAATGAGTAGGCCTGGATTTTCAAGACTTGTAGATCCTACAACACTCAAGATGAAAAACGGACCAGATCTTCTTGATCTGATCACGCAGAGAAGCAGGTTCACAAGTCCAGAGTTTACAATTGATAATTACAAAATGGCAACAGTTGCAGCGTGCGTCAATATAATGTCAGACATGTCTTACGTGCTAGAGCCTCGACCCTACGATAGAATCTATCACTTCCTCTATGATGAGAGTCAGTTCCAGGAAAGAGCACCAGATCTAGAAAGAGATAGAAGAAAAAAAGCAGATATTTTTACACTATCAACATCCCTAAGATTCACGGAATAATCAAATGACCGAGTACAGCACACCCCTATCAATTCCAATAACAGTTAGCAACTTTCTTGATCCTGCTTTAGTCAGCGCTGAATTTGTATATAACTTTTATGTTCCTAATGAGGAAAAAGAGTACAGTCCTGGTAGGAGGTCTCCAATTGATTACGAATCGGGACTCGTCACCCAGGACACGATTCAGTCAATTGAGGCCCGATCACGAGGATCTTTGGCTGCAAGAGTTCCGAGATATGTGAGAATATCTATCACTCCAAAAAATACAGAAAATCAGTGGGACACAAGGCCCGTACTTACACCTGAGCTTCTATCAAAAATAAAGAATACTGATGGAACTGCCAATATAAGAAATATCAATCTTGAGGGAGAGATACAGAACAGGTATGTTGCGAGCCCTGTCGTTGTCGACTCGGCGGTGAAGAACAGACTCCAGAGGGAGGTTTACTCATCCAGCGAATCACTTCTTAGAGACGGTGGAATTTTTGGTAGCATGTCTGATGAGACAATATCAAAAGAGCTCAATAAGTCACTATCAGATGAAGTAGATGAGTCGATAATTCTTGATGCAATATCGGACACAGAGATAAAGGGATACAGGTTCTCTAACGAGCTGCCCTCGGGTAGATACAGTAAAATAGACATAAGATCAGAGATTCAACACAAGACCAGCTACTACGCTGATGCATTTAGAAAAATCACCTCACCTGTCTGTCTAGGTAATCCATTTTCACAGTATTTTGAAGTCGACTCTCTCGGGAGTTCGGCTCCATCTGCAGGTCTTTCTAGAAACAGCTTGCTAGATGAGAGATCATTTCCTGCCTTCGGAGTCTCAGACTCTGATTCCAATAAGAATCCTGAGATAGTCTGGCTGACACAGTCTCGAGATGTAATGACTCCAGCTAGATTTAATGAATTTTCTAAAAATTATCCTGCAATTAATCACACTGGGTACATTGTTGAAAAATTTTCGGTTTCCCCGAGCGGTAGGTATGAGACACACCCTGCGCTAATACTGACGAGTCGAACATCCACAGAGGTGATCGATCCGAACATAAAGTATGGTCACACATATTTCTACAAAGTTAGACAACTCTACTTAGTAGATATAATTCAAATCACTAGACTAACATTCACTGAGGTGAGGTACATAGTTGCAACATGTGCAGTTGCATCAAACTCCGCACCAGTCTCAAGAGTCCTGGCAAGGGAATCAAATATACCGAATCCGCCATCTGTTCTAGTCGCCGAGTATATTCACACGCATCCAGGCCTTCGACTTGAGTGGGCATTTCCATCTAATCCCAGCAGAGATATAAAAAAATATCAAGTGTTTAGAAGAAAAAATCTACTCTCTCCCTTTGAAATTATTGCAGAATATGACTTTACAGATGAAGGATACACAGAGTTTAGGGGCTCAGAGACCATCGATCCTGGGCTGGTCAAGAGGTCAAAGTACCCAGTCTGCTACCACATTGACAGAGAATTTGACTCAAATTCCTCATTTATATACTGCATCGCATCAATTGATGCACATGGACTGAGCTCAAATTATGGAACTCAAATTCAAGTCTCTTTCCTTAGGCACAAAAATGATATCACATCAAGAGTAATATCACAGTCTGGCGCGCCAAAAGCATACCCAAACTACTACATTGATCACACAGAGCTCGATGAGTTTGGATCAGACAGACTTGTTGAAGATGCTATAAAAGACAGCGGACACGGAAAGATAAGGATATACTTCAACCCGGACGCATACAAGGTTCAGTCTGATTCTGTTTCCACTCCTGAGACAACTCCTATAGTTATCTCTAGAGAGATGGGATCTTACAAAATGCAGATAATAAATCTAGATAGACAGATATCTAAGACTCTGACTATTGATGTGAGAGTTGATCCCTCACTTTCAGGTCTCTTGTAGTCTAAGAAATTTACCCCAAATTATTGATTAGTTATACTTAACGAACACAGGAGTAGATATGGGATTCCTTGATCACAGCACAAATAACATTATTGTCGACGCGGTTCTCACTGATAAGGGCCGGGAGGCACTTGCTAATGGAACTTTTTCTGTCGAGTCATTTAGCCTTGCAGACGACGAGGTAGACTATTCCATTATCAAGAAGTTCGGTAGAACTGTGGGAAAGGAGAAGATCATTAAGAATACTCCTATCTTTGAGGCGCAGACAAAGGGTACTCTCGCTATGAAGCACCGTCTTTTCACAGCAGCAGACCCTACAATCATAAACCTTCCTGTTGTCACGGTTGATCCCGATCCAGCAGGCGGAGTTGTTCTCGTCTCAAACTCAAGCAGCTCATCAAGAAAGACCTTGACTCTGACCCAAACTGTTAGCGGCGGAGATGTTTCTGCCTCTCTTCCAAGAGATGTCCAGTACACTGTTGAGGTTCCAAACAGGTTTGTTGTCTGTGAATCTGGGACACCTGGATCCGTTGAGTCAAGCACTCAGACATCAATATATCTAGTAAGCGCTGATTCTGGAGCCCCAGCAACTGCTCTCTCACGAGTGACAATTTCTCTTGCTGCAAGATCACTAACTGAATCAGACTTCCTCGCATTCGGGACAACATCGGCCAAGAACGTTATTGACTGCGTGGTGTCTGTCATCGGAAACAGCTCGGGCAATAGGACCACAATTCCGGTAAAAGTTACAAAGACCTGATTAGAATATTAGAAAAATAGGAGACTATAAATGGCTTCAGTAGGCAGTCTTACAGTTCTTGACGACTCAGATAAGACATCATCAACATCGGTTCTCAATCAATTGGTCGATATTGTCCAGATGGATATATCTGAGTCTGTGTCTCGTCGAGAGTATCAGGTGTTTGTAACAGGCGGAGTGGGCCCCGGCGTGACATCCTCCCTGTTTCAGACCGTCTACGATCAGGACTTCACAGTTGGCACTGCCAATCCCATCTTCGATATGACAGTGGGTCTATTCAGGGAATCAGACACAGTCAATAACTCGACGACAGGTCCGGATACGACTGGAAAACTCCTGTTTCCCTCCTCCTCTGTGATGATGAGAGAGAAGATTGATGTCTACTCCCAGTACGCAAAGACACTTCTTGGGTCAACAGGAAGCCAGTTTTACACGCCCTACAGCAGCACAGACTCAGTCAATAGAATAGATGAGGCTCTCTTCATCTCCTTCAAGCGCTTGTTTGCAAGAGACTCACTCAAGAAGGAGACCTTTGCAATGAGATTCTATAGGACTGGCACGATGTCAAACCTAGAGGATCCCACACAGCCCGATCGGACCACACTTAATGTCACATCACAGAGCGGATCAATAATATTCACTGACTTTGGTGCATCGACTAATTTTAGAAATGAGTATGGCGGTGAGTTCGGTAACCTCGTGGAGGCGACTAACACCGCAAACAGCGTGGGACTTCTGTTCTACGATCACGGTACTGCTGTCCTAGACCTCAAGAAGATAATGTCAGGAACTCAGCACGTGTCTGGCGTCATTAAGGCAATGAATCAATTTTCATCTCCGGACTTCGCTGCAGGCAACACTTACATTGGAACTCCCGGTGCTCAGAACCCAAACGCAACGTACATACCTGATCTTCTTGTCTCTGCATCTATCGATGACATCATTGATCACCTTGCGTCCTGTAGGTTCCAGACCGGATCACTGACCGCAATGACATTCCAGAATAACACCAGAATAAATTCAGCCCTGTTTTTCTGTAGAGCTTCTGCGGACCAGTACAACTTCTCATCGAATCCCACATTTAGAAACTCATCAGGTAAAATTCAAGTCATTGATGCGGGTCAGGAAGCCTCACAGAGAAGCTTTACCTTCCCGACCACAATCGGTCTACACGATGCCCAGGGAAACTTGCTTGCTGTTGCAAAGCTCTCACGTCCTGTCGAGAAGAACGATGAGAGAGACATCACATTCCGAGTCAGACTAGACTTCTGATCCACTTAGAATGCTTCTAGTAAATGTCAATCCAGAGGATCACATCCGACAACATTGAGAATTTCAGGCTATTTGCTTATCCTGAGAGAACATACTCTTCATCATCCGCTGGAGTGACTGGGTCTGTTGCCCTCTTTACTCGGGTCAATAGTGTCATAAAGGACGCGACGGCAAATGAGGACTATGGCGAGAGTGTATTCACCTCAGAAACTCTTGATGCCGATCTCAAGGCCATAAAAGATCTTCCACTTACAACATCTGACATTTCATCTGCTGTCGAAAAATATCTGGATAGTGTCAATAATACTCCTCCGTCAGAGGCGCTCAATAAGAGACTTGAAATAACACGTTTTGTACCGTCTCCCAAGTTCACAAAGGACACTCTAAGAAAGACAGTGGTGAAGGACATCCTGTTTCCATTTTATGGATCAATGTACGGAGCCTCTCTAAATTGGGCATTTACTAATTACCACTGTCTTAATTTTTTCACAGGATCCACAGTCCCAAGCACAACAGCCCTGATATATCCCGCAGGCACTGGATCCATTCCTGGAGATGAGTTTCGATACACGCCGACAGGATCATTCACGTTTGAGTTCTATATAAACCCAAAATACAAGAATGATCATGCTGGTGCGGACTTTAGAGCGGGATCCGTCCTCCACCTCTCCTCCTCGTACGCTGTCTCCCTAGTCTCAGGAAGCAGCATTGATAAAAAGGGGTGCGTCGATAGTTACAAGATACTCCTCCAGCTGAGTCACAGCGCTGATATTCCACCGTCCACAATATCTCCAGGAGTCTCAGGGTTTACGACATCTTTGGGATCCGGATACAAGGCAGACCTAGTCTACACGTCCTCAGAGATTCCGTGGAATGAGTGGACTCACGTTGCAATTAGATGGGAATCTCCTGGATCAGGTCCGACCGAATTTGCCGGAAAACACACAGGATCCTTTGTTCTAAATGGGGTCCTAGACAATCAATTTGTAATACCTTCCTCTAGCATCTTCCCGCTTAGCTTTGCAAATCCACAAGGAGATCCAGACTCACTATTTATTGGCAACTACTATGATGGACCGAATAATGGAAATACTGGAGTCCTTCTTTCCCGTTTCTTCAATATTAATACAGCCTACGAAGACGGTCTCACTCCGCTGTTCGCAGGAACATACCAGAGTCCCCCGATAGACCCGGCTCACACTGATAATAATTTTTCTAGCTATAATCTCACACACCCACTCAATGCTGAGATTCACGATATCAGGATCTACGAGGGACACAGGACCCTAGGACAAATATCTCAGGATCTCAAGTCGGGTCCCGAGTCCCTGACATCTGATCTGCTATTCTACGTTCCAGTCCTTTTTGTCAAGGAGACGCGTGAGAGAGAAGTGCTCCAGACACCCTTCAAGGGAGTCAGGACCACGACCGATGATCCCTTCAACGTTGCAATGTCGTTTGGCGTGGGCGGTAGGCTCATAAATCTTCCCAACTTCACTAGGGAGTTTGTCAGGGGAGAGTATCCCCGACTATTTCACCTAACAGCCTCAGAAAACACATCTACTACAACAGCGCAGACAGCAAATACACTTCTGTATCTTGATCCTGCAGTCGCAAAGGCAAATCTAACAGTTATTCCGTGCGATAATGGACTTTTCACTCCGAGATTCGAGCTTCTTTACACGGGATCAAATCCCCTTCTTCAGCCTCCGATACTCGGATCTCTCACGGACAGGTTTCAGTCTGATCTAGGCGTCCTGAGATATGATCTTGTCAGTTTACGAAATCTTGTATCGACATCATCCTACAATACACAGATCTCTCCTTTTGATGCCGGATCGATATCAACCGGGACAATCTCCTCAGCGCTTCAGGGTGCGACCCCTGAAGATCCTGGCATCGAGTCAGGCCCACTCCTCACCATCCTTGATAGGACTCGAGATCCCTCATCCAATGAGGTCACATTCTTCGATGTGTCCAATCTTTTCTATGGCCAGGAGATCGATCCTGGAAGCCTAACAATAACAGATACATCACTCACTGGATCTGGAGGAAAGGTGTCCATGACAGTGAAGGACAACGGCTACGGTGTGCTCTACCGCGCCGACTGTCTATCACCACATGCGACGTGGAGTAGCATTGGTTCCGTGCTATACGAGGAGGGTCTATCTGTCATCACAGATCCCACTGCAGTGCTTTTCGGACAGGATCAGTTTGAGGTCTCTCTGAAGGGAAGGAGACCGATCTTTGTGAAGGAGATAAATGTCCTAGCTCCCGCAGGAGCGATCAACTCGTCATCGAATCCTGACTGGAAGCCTCTCAAGCCGACTGACTATGAGAATGAGACTGCAAGCCAGTTTGTCTACATAACCCAGGTCAATCTCCATGATGACAACCTCAACATTATAGCAAAAGCCAACTTTGCTCAACCTCTTGTTAAGCGGTCTGATGATAAGTACCTGATTCGTCTCAAGATGGACTACTGATGTGCCACCTTGGCCTCGATATCTCCACCACGTGCACAGGGTGGGCAGTCACTGATCTCGATCAGTCAGGAAAGGCCACGACTGTTGAGCTAGGCAAGATAGAGCTCGACGATCACGAAGACCTTCTCACCAAGGCTGAAGTCGTCAAGAGAGCCCTACAGGAAATTATCTCTAAGCACAAGATATCAAGAGTCTATATCGAGGAGAACTTACAGTCATTTAGCTCCGGAGCCTCCTCTGCACAGACGCTCTTCAAGCTCGCCAAGTTTAATGGAATTGTCACCTATCTTGCACATCAAGTCACAGGTGTGAGCCCTGTCTCTATAAATGTGAACCATGCTCGAAAGACGCTTGGAATCAGCCTCAAGCGTGAGAAGGTGTGCGGTGTGACAACAAAGGACCAGATACACCAGTGGGTCTCTTCACATGAGTTGCTCAATGAGTACAAGTGGCCCGTCAAGGTGATCAGCTCAGGACCCCGAAAAGGGCAGACAGTTCTCGAGAAATATGCGTATGATATGGCTGATGCCTTTGTGATCGTCATGTCCGGCCCCCTAGTATCATTTTGAACAAGACTCCGGTTGTCAATACAATCAGTGTATTGGGCGATAATACAAAGAGAGCGAACCTCATTCGAAGGGCATTCGGTCCAGGAGATCTATCCAGGGACGGATCTGATATTGTCATCCAGTGCCCTGCCTGTCGAAGCCAGCAGAAGACAAAGAGGAAGCTGAGCATTCGACTCGATGACGGTGTCTTTCACTGCTGGGTGTGCGGACTCAAGGGACACAACATCGACTTTCTTTTTCGAAAGTACGCCCCTAGTCACCTGGAGGATGCCAGAGCTCTCAAGTTCTCACGCAATGAGGCAACCCATTCTAACACAGAGATTGAACCAGACAGTCAGCCAGAGCTGCAGATACCCTCCGGATTCACACTGCTGGGCCTGAACCTCGAGTCACACGATCCAGACATCAGGGAGACGATAAAGTACTGCCAGTCCCGAGGACTCACCACTGCTGATCTCTGGTACTTTAAGCTGGGAACCTGTAAGTCAGGATCATTCAGGCGTAGAGTCATATTTCCCTCATTTGACTCAGAGGGCACCTTGAACTACTACACTGCAAGATCCATTGATAATGTCAAGACGATGAAGTACATCAATGCGAAGGTCGCCAAAAAGGATGTGATCTTCAATGACCTCAACATAGACTGGTCAAGGGAGCTCAATCTCGTTGAGGGACCCTTTGACCTGACCAAGGCCAAGGGTAACTCCACCTGCCTTCTTGGATCCCACCTGTCACTTGACAGCGCCCTGTGTAAAAAGATCATAAGCAACAGGACTCCTGTCCTTCTTGCTCTCGATCCTGATGCCAGGAAAAAGTCGCACAACATCGCTAAACTTCTCAATTCTTATGACATAAACGTGAGAACTGTTGAGGTACCACCTGATCGCGATGTCGGAGACATGACGCAAAAGGAGTTCGTCTCTCTCGTCAAGACTGCACGTCCCTGGAGTGACAGTGACAGGCTCCTTCACATGATATCCAACATCAAATCTGGCTCTATAATATGAATTGGAGAATAACTTGAAGCTACGTTGCGTTCACCTAAGCGATATTCACTGGCGTGGTCTGGCCCGACACGATGAGTATATTGAGACCTTCAAGACCATGTTTGACATGGTTAGAAAGCTCGATCCTAACCTGATCTTTATTGGCGGTGACATCGTCCACTCTAAGACACAGGGCATCTCTCCTGAGCTCATCGACTGCCTCACGTGGTGGTTCAATGAGATGACCACAATAGCTCCCACCCATGTCATCTTGGGAAATCACGATGGTCTGATTCTCAACAAAGACCGCCAGGATGCAATAACTCCCATTGTCAATGCGCTGAAGAATCCTAGGCTTCACCTCTACAAGGATTCAGGGGTCTACCCGACGGGAATCCCAGGCTTCAACTGGTGTGTCTTCTCATGCTTCGATGAGGAGGGATGGCCAAGCGTAAAGCCTGTTCCGGGAGATGTGAACATAGCGACATTTCACGGATCCGTGATGGGCGCCAAGACAGACTCAGACTGGACCCTGGAGTCTGATGCGAACGTGGATATGTTCAAAGACTATGACTTCACATTCCTGGGAGACATCCACAGGCTCCAGTACATTGATGAGCAGAAGAGAATTGCATTTCCTGGATCCACAATTCAGCAGAACTACGGTGAGGACCTAGGCAAGGGATTTCTGTTCTGGGAGATCGATGACAGGGACACGTACAAGAGCACATTCTATCCAGTTCCTCATCGGCAGCCCTTCATCACAATAGACTGGGCCGGTGATGTCTCATCCACCGTCAGAGAGGCAATGAAGTATCCTGACCACACGAGGTATAGGATCCGAACAACATCAGTCATTACGAACGGTGAGATGAAGCAGCTCTTTGGTGAGCTAAAGGAGATCAAGAAGGCCTCCGAGATCGTGTTTAAGAACGACAGCGAGCAGGACGTCTCCAAGATCACCATATCGAGCAGTCAGTATAAATCTGAGGATCTAAGGACTCTCTCGACCCACACGAAGCTCATGCGAGACTTTTACTCAGGGGCAAAGATGTCCGATGAGGACTGGACCCGACTCGATGCCCTTACGCAGCGGTACTTCACTGCCGCATCGCACGGAGACTGCATTCGCAACATCAAGTGGTCCATCAAGCGACTAGAATTTGATAACATGTTCTCCTACGGAAAGGGGAACCTGATCAATTTTGAGAACCTGAGGGGAATCACTGGCATCTTCGGCAGGAACAGGGCCGGCAAGTCCTCCATCCCAGGCACCATCATGTATGGACTCTACAACGCCACCGATAGGGGTGCCATGAGCAACCTCCACGTGATCAATATGCGCAAGGGTCACTGTGAGACAAAAATAGACATGGGTGCGAACGGTAAGTACTACCGGCTTGAGAGGCAGTCAGTTCGAAAGTCAAATAAGAACGGGACTGAGAATGCTGTCACAAATCTAAATTTCTATGAGCTTGACGAAAATGGTCTAATCATTAAAGATCTAAACGGCGAGCAGAGAAGGGAGACAGAGAAATTTCTTAGGGCTGTCGTTGGAACATCTGATGACTTTCTTCTCACATCTCTTGCATCGCAGGGTGAGATGAATAATTTAATCAAGCACAAGGCATCTGCAAGAAAATCAATTCTCACTAAATTTCTAGATCTAGAGATTTTTGAGGAGATGTACTCTCTTGCAAAAGCCGACTCTGCCTCATTTAAGACTCTTCTTGCATCTGTTCCTGATCGTGACTGGGATGTTCTTATATCTGAGCTTGAGTCAGAGAGAGAGGGTCACCAATCAGGAGTCAAGAGGCTAGAGGGCGAAATCGAGATTATGAGAATGAAACTTCAGAAGGCCCAGATTGATTTTGCCACACTCGATCAAAAGTCTCTTGTGACATCTCGTGATGTCTCTGACAAGCAAGAAGAGCTTTCACGTAGAAGTCAAGAGCTTATTGAGGCATCTGAAAAGAAAGCACTCCTAGTCAGTGATATTGAAACAATTGAGAGAAAAATTTCTTCAATAGCTGCACTCAAGCAGCAGTTTCCAATCTCTGAGCTAAGGTCCCAGTACGATGCTAGACTTGATCTCGAGAGGAACATGATGCAGATGAGGCACCTTCTCGAAACAGAGAGGACTGCAATTGAAGGTCACAAGAAGTCACTTAGACTTCTCGATGAGGTCCCCTGTGGAGACTCATTTCCCACCTGCAAGTTTATTAAATCTTCTCACGACAGCAAGTCATCTCTTCCTGTTCATGAAATCACTGCAGCCAACTTGGTAGAGAAGATTGCAGCGATGGAAAAGTCTCTCGAATCACTTAGCAAAGAAAATCTCAAGGAGAAGATTGAGAAGTACAACCAGGTCCTCGAGAAGGAGCGGGACCTGCAGGTGGGCCTCTCCTCTAAGCAGCTTGAGATGGGGAAGGCCGTATCACGTGAGACGAACCTCCAGGGCCTCCTGAAGGACCTGGATCACGAGCTCGCATCCATGCGTCTCAGGGTGTCCGACACGGACGAGGCTGAGCGTGCCAGCCTGGCCAAGCGCCTCGTGGCCGACCTCACCCGGGACATCAATGCTCTCGACGGCGAGCGGCTCAACCACGCCCAGATGATCGGCACCCTCTCCACCAAGCTCGAGAGGACCCGGGCTGAGCGTGAGAAGCACATGAAGATCCTGACCGACTGGAGGATCTACGACCTATTCACCACTGCGGTGTCCAAGAACGGTATACCCCTGAAGATCATGTCGATCCAGCTGCCTGCCATCAATGCTGAGATCTCCAAGATCCTGCATGGAGTGTGCGGCTTCACGGTGGAGCTGGAGGCAGATCCGGACACCAACGAGATGGAGATCTACCTGAACTACGGCGATTCGCGGCGGATCATCGAGTGCGGCAGTGGGATGGAGAAGATGATGGCCTCCCTGGCGATACGTGTTGCCTTGATCAACACCACCTCACTCCCCAAGTCCGACCTTCTCATCATCGACGAGGGCTTCGGCGCCCTGGACGATATGAACGTGGAGTCCTGCACTCGGCTCCTCAACTCACTCAAGAAGTGGTTCAAGTCGATCCTGGTGATATCCCACGTTGACGCTGTGAAGGATGCTGTCGACAATGTGCTCGACATCACGCAGAAGGACATGAATGCGAGGGTGTTCCATGAGTGACAAGGTCCCACACGACTGTCCTGTGTGCGGATTCACGCTGCGGGACATCAACGACGTCCTCTCCTACGAGGAGTACGAGTGCTGCACAGACTGCCAGGACAAGTTTGTTTTTAGGGATCTCGAGGCGTGGATGTCTGGATCGAGGCCAAGCGAAGGTGAAATAAGAGAGTTCAGGAAGCATCTGATGAATTGTGCATCATATTTAGTTAGGTAGATTCAGGAGAATCCAAAAAATGATGAGCCATCACGATGCCATAAGCACAATCTGCAATACCACCTACGGAAAGTCAGGGTCTCCGTCTGGAACTCGATCGATAACGGCATCCCTCGCTGGAAACACCCTTACCCTAAAATACACAACAGTTGTTCACTTTGCCGAGGAGAGAAGCCTCCAGATGCAGATGGCAACTCTGTCAAATGAGTCCCTCTCTTACCTAGGTCAGACAGTGAATTCCATCAAGAAGGATTTCAAAGAGATGACAGGTGAAAATATTAGGCTCAAGGAAGTCAGATCAAATGATAGCGTCGAGCTCATCTCTGCCCTCTCAATGAGAAAAGTTGCATACTACAGGAGAGTTCACACGCTAGAAATTGGTTGATATACTAAGTAGATGACAATTACTTCTAAGCAGGCACAGATAAAAGAGATCATTCGTTGCGGAAAAGATCCAGTCTACTTTATCAACAAGTACGTTAAGATCCAGCATCCAACAAAGGGATTAGTTCCCTTTGCAACGTATCCCTTTCAGGATGACTGTGTAAATGACTTCATAAAGCACAGATTTAATATAATCCTAAAGTCACGTCAGCTAGGCATATCAACTCTTGCGGCAGCCTATGCAGTTTGGCTTGCAGCCTTTTATAAAGATAAAAATATTCTAATTATTGCAACTCGCCTTGCAGTTGCTCAAAACTTTATCAAGAAGGTAAAGGTGGCACTGAGATCAATGCCGAGCTGGCTTCTCATCCCTGAGATGAATATTGACAACCGCCAAGCAGTCGAACTCAGCAACGGTTCATCGATAAAAGCAATCCCCACCTCAGAGGATGCAGGCCGCTCTGAAGCACTTTCTCTACTGATAATAGACGAGGCGGCCTTCGTTCGAAACTTTGACACTCTTTGGACATCCCTCTACCCCACACTCTCAACAGGTGGCCGAGCAATTGTGCTTTCTACGCCGAACGGTATGGGAGGACAGTACTATGACCTCTGGGTGAAGGCTGAAGACAAGAAGAATGAGTTTAATCCCATTAAGCTCCCATGGGACGTCCATCCCGAGCACGATCAGTCCTGGTTTGAGAATGAGTGCAAGAACTTCACTGATAAGCAAATTGCACAGGAGCTCCTGTGTGACTTCTCGTCATCAGGAGACACGTACTTCAGTAATGAGGACATCCAGAACCTCAGCTTCGCCATAAGAAATCCCATAGAGAGATGGGGACCAGAGATGGGAGTTTGGGTGTGGAAGTACTCTCTCACTGCACACAATTACATTATAGCAGCAGACGTTGCCAGAGGAGACTCTGCAGACTACTCGGCCTTTCATGTAATCGACACAGATGAGTCGGAAATTGTCGCAGAGTTCAAGGGTAAGGTGCCTCCTGATCAATTTGCTGTTCTATTATCTGAGGCAGGAAAGCGGTACAATAATGCTGTTCTCTGTCCTGAGAACAACACGTATGGCTACGCTGTCATCATGAAGCTGAGGGACCTAGGATACAAGAACCTCTACTTCAAGAATGAGAGAGACAAGTTTAATGCGATGTACAGCACTGGTGAGGCTGATATCTCAAAGGCGGGATTCACAACATCTGGACAGAGTCGAGCACAGATCCTAACAAAGCTTGAGGAGGTCATTAGAAACAAAGGAATCAAGATCTACTCATCGCGGCTCTATCAGGAGCTTAAGACATTCATTTGGACAGGATCAAAAGCACAAGCACAAAAAGGTAAGTCTGACGATCTTGTTATGGCGCTAGCCATCGGTGTTTGGTTGTACGATGCCTCCCCAACTCACAGTAATACTTCTCGTGATCTAAATAAAGCAATGCTTGCAGGGTTTGCTGTAAATTCTACTCCAAAAGAGGCTGTTATAAGTCCATGGGCGGGAAGAGTATTTAACCCATTCAAGCCATATGTTGCTCATGATATGATGGAGACAGGAGTTTCTGGAAGCAACTCTCCGTATGGAGACGCAGCCTGGCTCCTTCGATAAAGTTTATTGACTACCTAATTACGATATAATTCTATAGTTCGTCACCTAGGTAGAACAATGGCAGAAAAATATAATAAAAATCTCTTTGGTCGCCTGACAAAGCTCTTCAGGTCGGGCCCTGTTATTCGTCGAAGAGTAAAAGGGATGGGACAGAAGACAGGAACTGTCTCTACAGCGCTTGAGGTTTTTAAAGCGGCACACAGCGATGTCTATAACAGCACTCTCTCAGCATATGGTGCTTTTGACCGAATGTCGAGGTACTCAGACTTCAGTGAAATGGAATCATGTATCGCCGGAGACACTCTAATCGCGACACCTGATGGATACGTGGAGATTCAGGAACTGGCAAAGAGATACGGTCCGGATGAGACTTTCATCGTGTATGCCTATGATCACCAGAAGAGGCAGATAGTTCCTGCTCTTGGAAAGCAGGCACGTAAGACCACAACTGCGATGTCATACAAGGTGACATTTGACAGTGGTAAGGTCCTCATTGCCACCCCGGATCACAGGGTGATGCGTCGAGACGGCACCTACTGTGAGGTGCAGGATCTCAAGGCAGGCGACTCGATGATGCCATTCTATCGTCGTGACTTCTTCGCCGGTGAGAACAAGGAGAACTCCGATGGATACCGCTGGATCTACACGATGGACCACGATCGATCCACTGTCAAGAATGGATGGATTGCCGAGCACAGGCTCATAGCCGAGTGGGCAGCCGATAGGAAAATTGGCAGCGATGAGGTAGTTCACCACAAGAACTTTGTGAAGAGTGACAATCGTCCTGAGAACCTGCAGATCATGACCGCAGAGGCACACAGGAATTATCACGCAAAGATTATCAACGGTAAGAAGTGGGATTCTGACAGCAACTCAGAGTGGATAGACAGCTTCAAGAAGCGTCATGCTGAGTTCATGCGCAATAATAATCCAGCCCAGCGTCATGATGTGACCTTTGCCAAGATCCTGCAGGTCTGTGACAGGGATGGTTTCAATCTCTACAATGTCTCTCGTGTCCTTGACTGCGATTTCCATGTCATCGGCAGGAGACTAAGTGAGAATGGATTCGACAATTTCACCACCTTTGCGAAGGCCTATGATCCTGAGTGGAGGAATAACGGCTGGGATAATCATGGAGATAAAAATCCAAGATATGACAGGACTCTGACATTTCAGTCTGTGTGTGATGCTTTTAGAGGACAGACTTCTGCTGAAATTGCATCAGAGCTCAATACTACAGTTTCAAAGATAAACAATAGAATCAAATCATCAGGCTACAAGAATTGGTCAGATTTTAGGCAAAACTTTGATAACCACAAGGTTGTCTCTGTTGTTACTCACCAGGTAATCGATCTATATGACTTGACAGTTGATGGATATAAAAACTACGCAACTGACAGCATTATTGTTCACAATACACCTGAGATATGTAGCGCTCTAGACATCTATGCTGAAGAATCTGTCTCTCCAGGATCAGATGGTAAAGTTCTTCATATCTACTCTGATAATAGAAAAATACAAAATCTTCTAGAGAGCCTCTTTTACGACACGCTCAATGTCGAGTTCAATCTCGTCATGTGGGTGAGGAATCTGTGCAAGTATGGCGACTTCTTCCTCTTCAATGACGTGTCGCCTGAGTACGGCGTGATCAACGTCATACCCATCTCAATCTCCGAGATCGAGCGCGAGGAGGGGTTCGACCCCAAGGATCCAATGGCAGTCCGGTACCGCTGGATCACCCAGGGAAACCAGATGCTGGAGAACTGGCAGGTGACCCATTTTAGGCTCCTGGGAAATGACGCCTTCCTTCCCTACGGCTCTTCGGTCCTCGAGGCCGCCCGGCGCATCTGGCGTCAACTCATCCTGATCGAGGACGCAATGCTCGTCTACCGAGTCATCCGTGCTCCGGAGCGTCGCGTGTTCTATATTGACGTCGGCAATGTTCCACCAGAGGAGGTTGCGAACTACCTGGAGCAGGCGCAGACCTCCCTTAAGCGAAATCCAATCCTCGATAAGAGAGATGGAAAAGTAGATCTTAGATACAATCCGATGGCAGTTGATCAGGACTATTTCCTTCCTGTTCGAGGAGGCGAGACAGGCACCAAGATCGACACGCTTGCAGGCGGCCAGAACACTGCTGCTATTGAAGATGTCCAGTATATTCAGAAGAAGCTGTTTGCAGCACTCAAGATTCCAAAGGCATACCTCGGTTATGATGAGGACACAGGAGCAAAAGCGACTCTTGCCCAAGAGGACATTAGATTCTCTAGGTCAATTCTTAGAATTCAGAAGACAATTCTTGCAGAACTAAATAAACTTGCAATGATTCATCTCTATTCTCACGGATATGAGGGAGATGATCTTATGGATTTCACCCTTAAGCTCTCTAATCCAAGTTCTATTGCACAGCAACAAAAGCTTGAAATAATAAAGTCTAAGTTTGAAATTGCGGGTACAGCTCCTGAAGGTCTTGTTAGCAGAAGGTGGATTCGAAAAAATATTCTTGAGCTTACAGACCAAGAAATAGAGTCAATTAAGATTGAGAGAGAGAAAGACAAGAGAGAAGACACCAGAATTGAAGCTGCTGGATCTGAGGAGGAATCATCGGGGTCTGAATCAGGAGACACAGATCTAGGATCTAGCGGGGGAGAGGAAGAATCAGGAGGAGAATCGGGTGGCGGAGATATTGGGAATCTATTTGCAGGAGACGTTGCAAAGGGACAACTTCTCACAGCCACTCCTGGAAATTTTTCAAGAAACTCACATCAAGACTATGATGACTCGTCAGAAGAAGATTTAGAAGATTCTTTCTCCGTCCCATCCATTGACGATATTAATGCTCCTATAAAAATCAATAATAAAATTCATCGAGTAGGTAAAAGCCTAAACATGTGGGGAGAGCCCATGAAAAAGTCCAGGAAATTGAGAGGATCAATTTCAACTCATATTCCAGACTTTACAGGTATGACAGGAATAGGAAATTCACAGAGTACTCTTAGAGATCCATCTGGAATAAAAAATATGAGTGGCTATGGACTAGGAGAGACTTCAAGAAAAATAACTCCAATATCTGACTTTATTGATAGAAAAATAAGTCAGAGAAAATCCATGACCGATGACCTCAAAAGAGTCCTACATAAGTACTCCGAGACTGTTAAAAATGACAAGCCGCTGATACTTAAAGAGGCGGATGATAATGATCCCATCGAGATAGACCTGAAGAGCCTCAGGAGAAAAGCCTCAGATGAGTAAGGGACACAATAAAAAAAGAAATGTTGGAATTATCTACGAGCAGCTTGTCTTTACTGTCTCTAAAGCGACAGTCGAAAACGATAAGGACACTGCAAATAAGGGTCTAAAGATAATTAAGTCGTACTTCTCGCCTGGAACAGAGCTGTACAAGGAGTATAGACTATTTAATGCGCTAGTCCAAACTCAAGTTAGCTCTGAGGCGCTTGCATCAAGAATTCTTGAGGAGACAAAAATTGCTTCCTCGCATTATGATGTCAATGCGCTTAGAAGAGAAAAATCAGATCTCATCAATGAGATAAACAGGGTCTTTGGAAAAGACAAGTTTTACATGACTCCTGTTAAGAACTACAAGCTTCTTGCTACGATACACACTCTCATGGAGGAGTGGAGAAATAAGACTCCTGATGTGATGCGCAGAGTCCAGTATGAGTCTAAGCTTCATGAGTGGCTTCTTACACCCAAGCAGACTCAGGTCATTGAGGAAATGAAGACTCCTGAGGTCAATGATCTCACAGTAAAGATCATGAGGGGATCCTTTAATAAAAAGTTCGGTAGCCTCAATGAAAGGCAGAGGGACCTCATTAAGTCAATTGTCTTTGAAACAGACATGGAGAGAGTTACGAAGAGAATGAATGAGCAGAAGGCATCAGCCCTCACAGCTCTTAGGACTTACGTCAGTCAGTGTGATAGCTCACACGTCGCATCAAAGATACCCCCAGCAATAAGTCTACTTGAGGGACTCGATCCCAGCGACACCTCAGACAAGAATATCGCTAGGTTCCTAACAGTTGCACAGCTCTGTGATGAGCTAATGGAGAACAAGAATGTCTGACAATATGAAGCTTCTCACAGAGTGGCGTCAGTTTGAGTACTCCAAAGAGATGATCGAGGAGTCAAAGAGAGTCAACGGAGGAAAGATTGTCCTAAGAGGAGTACTCCAAAAGGCTAACACCCTCAATCAGAATGGCAGAATCTATCCGATGCCAATTCTAGAGAGAGAGGTTAGAAACTACCAGAAATTCATCAAGGAGAATCGTGCACTTGGAGAGCTAGATCACCCAGACAGCTCTGTTGTTGAGCTCAAGAATGCTTCTCACATTGTTCGTGAGGCTCACATGGAAGGCGAGATTTGCTACGGTACAGTTGAGCTTCTTGAGACACCAAGCGGAAAAATTCTTCAAAGCCTTGTCGAGTCTGGTGTTACACTTGGTATTTCATCTCGAGGTGTCGGATCAACCCAGAGAGAGAGAGATCACGACATTGTGCAGGATGATTTTCAGCTTATTTGCTGGGACTTCGTTTCTGAGCCCTCTACTCCTGGTGCATTTATGATGAAGGAAGGTCGAGAGGTAAACAAGAGAGATCTAAGTAGCATCTTTAGCAAGAGTGATAGAGTCGATAGGATACTAAACGATATTCTATCGTGGAAGAAGTGAGGAGACAATGTCACAGATAACACGGGGACAGCTAAAGAGTCTTGTCAAGGAGTGCCTAGTTGAGATCCTATCAGAGGGTCTATTACCCGGAAATCGAGAAGTGGTCCCTGAGATCTCAAAGTCTGAAATACGCTCTCAGCAGACAAAAAATAGAATTCCACTTCGATCAGAGAGCCCTGCGCTAAAGTCCGTCTCATTCGGATCTAAGTCATCTGCAGCTCCGCAGAAGAAGATTGCTGAGTCAGCTATTAGAACTCACGTTGGAGCTCTAACAAGTGATCCTGTGATGTCACAGATCTTTGAGGACACTGCAACAACGACTCTTCAAGAGCAGATATATGCTGAGAGAGTTCCTGGGAGGCCATCAGCAGCTGATGTCATGTCAGAATCACCTCAGTCACTTACTGATGATTTTTTATCAGAGAGTGCAAAAAATTGGTCAACCCTTGCATTTTCTGAGTCACCTCGAAATAGATGATCGATAAGCAACATACTTATTAGTACTTCACAACGGAGAAAAACATGTCGAGACTCGTAAATCTAACACCTGCACTTCTTAGAAAGATCGTTCTTGAGGAGAAGGCAAGAATGCTTCGTGAGACTGCAGCAAGCAGCGACCCAATCATGTCAGGTAAGGATGACCCTGCTGATATTGATGCGACGGAGGTGGATGCTGACGGCTTTGCAGACACACTTGCACAGCACATTGATCACATGAAGGCACTCAAGATCAAGGAAGCACGCCTCACTGCAAGACTTCGTAGAATTCAGGAAGAGAAGCGTAGAGTTCGCAATCGAGTTGTGAAGCGGCTCGGCTGAATCTCTCCTTCGTTTCTCAAATAAGAGGAGATTATTATGCCCACACATCGTCAAAGAACAGTAGACATTGTTCCAACTCCTAGGTCCTTGGGAGGAAATGTAAGTACATCAGCATCTGCACAGATTGCAGAGATGTATCCTGCAAGTCCTATTCATTCAGGACAGATCACAGTTGAAGAGCGCCGAACAATGTTCCAGGCAGATGTTTTAAATGCCGTAGTAAATGATGGTGGTCATACGTTTGGAACTGTTAGCACGGACTATGTTTTGGCTCCCGATATGTCAAGTGTTGATACTAGAGCACTTAATCTTCCAAGTCCATATGTTCCAAATCCGACTTCTCCAGGTCCAGGATCTCAGAATGCTGCTGATAAGCCTGCTCCTCCAGAAGGATTTGGACAGACTCCAAATGAGACGTATGGATCAGGAGTAGGATCAAGGCTCACACCGAAAGCTTCGTCTGAGAGAACTGCTAGATTGACTCTCGGAGAGTATATCCTTGGAAAGTCAAGTCCTGAATCAGGGACTTGATCGATAGATGGCTTTTCAGAGCAAGTATAATCATGATGCGAGGAATGACCTAGGCTACGGCAGGGTCACTCCTCGTTTTCATGTTTCTAGGCAGCGCGGTGGATCATTTCCGTACATAGAGCCCGATGAGGCGACTGAGGAGACAGAGAACATCGAGGTAGACGAGGACTCAATTGATGCTCTGCACTCCAAGATCACCACTCTTGGAACGACGTCAATGGATCCGTATGCTATCAATAAGACAAATCCATTCTACTACGGGGCAGGAAACCTAAAATTATCAGATGCCCTTGAGAGGCCTGATGAAGTCCTGCTAGAAATGGAAGTGATGGCCTCATCAATGTATCCGATTCCTGGTGCGTACAAAGGAAAGAATGTGATGTTTAATGCGCCTATCGGGGGTGTCTCTGGTCACTCACAGACAATTACAAATGCAAATTCTCTTAGAACGGGAACTCACTACGGATGGAGTCACGCTCCTCTTGTTGACTCTGATGGTCAAGAAGAGAATATTTACTCACTTGAGGACATAATACACCTCATGACGAGAGAGGATGACTGATGTCCGGACCTACAAATGTAGTTATTAAGATCGATGAGGGCACGCGAAGCTTTGAGCAGCTTATAAGAAAGTTTATTAGGAAGTGCAAGGAAGAAGGCGTCATTAAGGAGCACCTGGACCAGTTTGTTCACGAGACAAAGGGACAGAAGAATCGTAGAAAGAGGAGAGAGGGACGTCGAAGGCATCAGAAAAAGTCCAACGAAAAGCCCTAATAAGATCACGAGAAGTCAAATAGTTGATCAGTGACACGGAAACTCTCCAAGTCTAATCATATTTAAAATCGAACCACAGCAGAGAGAGACAAAAATGAGTCAAACACTTTATGAGGAAGCAATTGCAGAGGCTCGTCGTCTAACAGAGATGGCTGAGCAGAACGCAAAGAACAAGATTATTGACGCCGTCACTCCGCAGATCAAGCGCCTCATTGAGGCAGAGCTCCTCAAGGGAGGAGAAGGATCTGAATCAGATGATGATGTTGAAGGTGATAGTCCTGTAGGAGATATAGAACAGCCATCAGACGTGATAGACCTTGATGCCCTTGCTGCTGACGGATCTCCTGGCGGACACGAAGCTCCTGCTCCTGAGATGAAAATGACTCCACTCAAGGGTGTAACCTCTTTCAATACAGAGCCTGATGGAACTATTGAAATTGAGACAGATGATCTTGAGATAGAGATTAAGCCAAAGGAACCTGAGGAGGAAGATCTAAATGAGGTAATTGCCTCCTCTCCCGCTTCTAGGAGGCGCATGAGGGAGAGAATTGTTGCACTTGAGGGCAAGGTCGAGGTCCTAAAGAGAGCTATAAATGAGGCTCGGGGATCAGGAACAGCAGCTCAGAAGCAGAGAATTGCCAATATTTTTGAGCAGCTTGCAAAGGAGGCAGTCTCCCTCAGGAGTCAGGCCATACTTACAGAGAGGAAAACGGGAGGTCGAACTCTCGAGGCAAATATAATTAACTCAATTATCAAGGAGATGAAGCATATGTCACGGAGAGCAAACAAGAACGCCTTCGACTTCCTGTTCGAGGCTGATGAAGATGAGAAGAAGCCTGAGGCTTCTGGAGACGCTGACACGGACATGGACATGGACATGGATGTCACTGACACAGGATCTGATGAAATGGCGTCCGATGAGTCCGATGTAGATGAGTCTGCAGTCGCAGATGCGCTAGAGACTCTCGGTAAGGCTCTTGGAGTGAGTGTCACTGTTGACGCTGGAGGAGAATCACCTGCTGATGACATGGACATGGATATGGGCACGGAAGATCTTGAGTCTGATGAGGAAGAATCTGACACCGAGTCAGACGAAGATGAGGAAGAGGAAGATCTCGAGGAGATGTCCTACACAGAGGTCGACTCTGATGACAAGCCCAAGGAGTCTGCCAGCAAGCCATATGGAATGGGAGAGGGCAAGGTCTTTGAGGTTAACGAGTCTGCTCTCCGCCGCGAGCTCCTTCGCCTTCGTAGGCTCAATGAGTCCGACCCAACCTCTGGATCCGGAGCTTCCTCCTTCGGTGGCGGCAAGGCCGGCGATGACATGTTCGTCGACGTCGATGAGGAGACGCTCCTCAATGCCCTCGCAGATGAGCTTGGAACAGTCAAGAAGCCTAAGAAGGCTCCTGTCTCCGAGACCCGCCGGGCCACGGCAGCCTATGTGAACGAGGCAGCAGCCCTCCGCCGCCAGGTGTCCGACTATCGCAATGTTGCAGGGCAGCTAAAGAAGCAGCTTGTTGAGATGAACCTCTTCAATGCGAAGCTCCTCTATGCCAACAAGCTCATGCAGAACAGAGACCTTTCAGCTAAGCAGCAGCGTGCAATTGTTGAGGCACTAGACAACGCCAAGACGCTACGTGAAGCGAAGCTTCTTTACAAGAGCCTGACAACCTCCCTCAACAAGGCCTCCAATAGTGGAAGCCTGACAGAGGGTCGGAGCTCCCGGATCTTTGGATCCTCCTCGAAGTCAGCACGCTCCGCTCAGCCCAACCTGGTGTCTGAGGGCGTCGCTGGAGAGACGGACCGCTGGGCGCTTCTGGCAGGAATCAAGAAAGATTGAACACTAATTCACACGTCTAAAGGAGAAATCTAATGTCTAAGAACTTTACGCTAGAGCAGCTCACTGAGGGAATCCGCGCGCGGCACCTCGGAACACAGAACAAGCGCCTCGTCGAGAAGTGGTCCCGCACGGGCCTCCTTCGCGGCCTCAACGAGACCGGCCGTGAGAACATGGCCCGCCTCCTCGAGAACCAGGCTGCCCAGGTCCTCCGCGAGGCCTCAACGGTCTCTTCCGGTGGAACAGCTCCAGGAACCTCCGGAGACCTCCGCGGCTTCTCGAACATCGCATTCCCGATCGTCCGTCGCGTCTTCGGCGGGCTCGTTGCGAATGAGCTCGTCTCGATCCAGCCCATGAGCCTCCCATCGGGACTCCTCTTCTACCTCGACTACACGTACGGCAATAACGTCGGTGATGCACAGACCCCCACGTACGTCGAAGGACAGTCCATCTACAACAGCCCCACGGGCAAGGGAGTCCGCTCCGGATCGCTCGGTGTCGGAGGTCAGTACGACCTCGCAGGCTCCGGCTTCTCCCGCGTCCACAAGACAGCGACGAACGTCGGCCTCCTCGCCTCAGGTGCCTTTGCAGGCACCACATCCTTTGGCGCGGGCAAGGTCCTCCACGCCACGGGCGCTGACGGCAAGCTCCTCTCATTCGATCCCCAGGTCGCCGATGCGATCGAGGGAAACAGTGGCGGCGCAGGCGCGGCGGTCGGTAACGGCGTCTACACTGCTGTCCTCGTCGCTTTCACGTCGGCAGTTGGCACAGGCTTCCCAGACGCTGATTCGACCATGGTGAAGGACTTCGTCCTCCACAAGGCCGGCGGCGGCGCAGGCACGGTCTATAAGGGAGTTTCTCCCACTCTCCAGGCTGGCAGCCCCAACATCATGAACGTCCGTCGCCTCAACCGCCTCGGCACATGGGACGGAACGACATTCGTTGATAACGCTCTTGTTGCTCCTGGACCCACGGTTGGTGGTGTGAGCCCCGCTCTCCTCATGGTCGTCACCGGCGCGAACGCTGTTGCAACGGCACAGGACACGCTCGATGTCCAGTACATCCTCGGCGCATCACTCGATGTTGAGTCTGACTCTGGATCCACACTCACGATCCCCGGCTTCGAGTCCGACTTCGGAACGACACCAAGCCCAGTGATCCCCGAGATCGACATCAAGGTTGAGTCGATCGCCGTCACCGCTGTCACCCGCAAGCTCCGCGCGAAGTGGTCCCCCGAGCTCGCTCAGGACCTCAACGCGTACCACAGCCTCGACGCCGAGGTGGAGCTCACGCAGATTCTATCCGAGCAGATCGCCATGGAGCTCGACCGCGAGATCCTCAACGATCTCCTCACCTCCGCCTCCGGCGCGAACTTCTTCTGGAGCCGCGCACCTGGCCGCTTCGTGAACAAGGCGACAGGCGCTGAGGTGTCTCGCTCCTCCGTCCAGCCCGGCCCCGCCTTCACAGGCACGGTCCGCGAGTGGTACGAGACGTTCGTTGAGACGATCATCGACGTCGCCAACCAGATCCACAGGAAGACGCTCCGCGGCTCCGCCAACTTCATCGTTGTCGGTCCCGACATTGCGACAATCCTCGAGGCCTCTGTGTACTACCGCCCCTCCTACACCCTCGACGGCCAGGGCCAGGTCTCCTCGCCCATGTCGATCGGCTGCGAGAAGGTCGGCACGCTCTCGAACCGCTTCACAGTCTACAAGGACCCCTACTTCCCACGGAACAAGGTCCTCGTCGGCTACAAGGGCGGCTCCTACCTTGAGACCGGCTACGTGTACGCACCATACGTTCCGCTCATCGTCACCCCCACGATCTTCAACCCCGAGGACTTCACACCCCGCAAGGGCGTGATGACGCGCTACGGCAAGAAGCTCGTTCGGTCTGACTTCTACGGCACAGTCACCGTTTTGGACTTGAATATCATATGATAAGTCGGAACTAGCCATCTAGGTTAGACGAACGAAACTGGAAGGCCGCCGTGAGGTGGCCTTTACAGTTTAAGGTTTCAGTTTATGTTTAGATTATATGCAAACACGAACTGAAACTGTGTGTAGAGAGTGTGGTATAGAATGTCCCACGCTTGAATTTTTATTTCGACACATTCGAGCGCACGGAGTCCAAGCCAAAGACTACGTGCTCAAGTGGAACTATTCTGGATCTCCCCCTCTGTGTGCCTGCGGCTGTGGCAATAGAACAGGCTGGAATGTGTCTCTGCGTGATTTCACTAGGTACATTCATGGTCATCACGCTGTAGGAAGAGAGTGCAAGGAGGAGACACGGAGAAAGATAGGTGCTAAGAACGCCATCAGTATGAAGAACTTCATGGCTAAGCATCCGGATGTTGCTAAGCAAAAATGTTTGAAAATGACAATCGCAGGAATAAATGCTGTATCGAATGCAAAAAGATCGGCGTCCGTCCACAAGTTCTGGTCCTCCTCCCCCTTGGCCCCCACCCTGCGCCTCGCCGCCACCGAGCGTGCCGTCCGCCTGCTGGCCGAGGGTAAGATCGGCCCCTCCGCCCCCTTCAAGCAGGAGTGGAAGCGCAACCCGTGGACCGGGGCCGATGAGTGGATGCACTCCTCCTGGGAGTCCGACTTCATGGACACCTGCATCGCCCGGGGCTATGAGATCCGCAAGGACCACAGGATCACGATCCCCTACAGGCACCCGGACGGCACCGAGCGGACCTACGTGCCAGACTTCTACGCCCCGGAGGACCGGACCCTGTACGAGGTGAAGGGGAGGTGGGATGCCGCGGACATCGCCAAGTGGGAGGCGGCGCAGAGATGGTGTCGCGCCCGTGGGTGGGAATTTTGCGTCCTCTTCGGTCCGGACGACAAGCGAGAAGATAAAAGCCGCTAGTAAGAAAAAGACGGATTGGACGATTTGAGGAAGTCGCTAGAGGATCTCAAGAAAAAAATTCTTGAGTAAAATCAAAGAATAGGAAGCTAGGATCAAAGAGTCGCTGCCACGATCCAATCATTCCAGCGTCGAAATTATCGTGGAGCGCTGCCAGAAGTTGGCAGGAATTATTGAGGAATAAAATATTTTAGAGTCTCCAGCGAGATCCTTTACGTTCTCGGCCTGATATTTAGATCTGGCGCCCTCGAGCGCTTAATTGGAGATCAGGATGGCGAAGTCAGGTCGGGAGAGCCTCTATCATCTCAGGAGCCTAGTGGAGCACCTCGAGGACCGGGACCTCGGGCTCAAGAGGGACGCCTCCCTGTTTGAGGCTGTTTTCAACGACTTCCCCATACCTGTTACCATATGGCTCTCCGATGAGGAGGGGCTCTGCGTGTCACGCAAGGTCACGGGCAGGGCCTCCCCGGGCTGGTCCTCGCCGCCACCGCCGCCCTCGTCATCTAAGGTGGTCGACCTCTATGGCTGCAATGTCCTCCGCCGCGATGTCGAGAGGCACATGGAGAGCGCGCTGGCAGGCAAGCAGGTGAGCTTTCTGAGCAGCGGGGACGGAACCTACGTCTGGACCCGACTCACGCCCCGATTCACGGAGTCGGGAAAGTGCTGCGGTGTGATCGGTGCCTCCTGGGATCTCACAGCCAACTACAAAATGTTCAGCACCCTCGTAAAGCTCTCAGAGGCACAGTGTGGAAAAGGAGACGCAGAGATTGAGTCACTAAAGGAGGAGGCCCGTGACGCAGCGAAAATGAGCGTCATCAAGGTCCTCCTCGAGGAGGCAGAGAAATGAGCTCAGACATTCCGGGAGATCGCCGACAGAACGGCTGGAACGAGTACTCCAAGCTGGTCCTCAAGGAGCTGGAGACCCTAGCCGACAGCATCGACAGCCTGCGCACCGAGATCCAGAGCGTCAAGCAGGAAATTGCCAAGATGCAGGTCCGGGAGGACAAGGTGAAGGAGCTCCAGGAGTGGAAGTCTAAGATGGACGAGGCAGCAACACCGACCCAGGTGAAGGAGATGGTCAAGCAGGTGGACGACCTCAAGCTCTTCAAGACGAAGGCGATCACAGTGTTCGCCGTTGTTCAGTTCCTCATGGCGGTGTTCGCAATAGTTGTAAGGCTCATAGACAAGTGAGGAGATAGAGTGGCCACATTCATTCAAACTACAGCACCGACGCCCTTCGGCTTCTTTGACTCTGACTCAATATTTCAGGCCGAGGCAGATGCCATGGTCACCTTCGTCAAGCGCAAGCTAGGCGACGACATCCTATCTGTTGAGCTCACGAAGAAGCAGATCTGGGCGTGCTTTGAGGAGGCCACACTTGAGTACGGTGCCATAGTGAACCAGTACCAGGCTAAGTCACAGCTCCTAAATCTCCTTGGAATTGAGACAGGCTCGCTCTCGGGTGCTGAGCAGAAGTTGCCGAGGGAGAACCTCGAGTACATCATGCGTCAGGCAGAGGCCTACGCCATGGAGGCGTCACTCGGAGGATCTTACACTCCTGTCTCTGGATCCATTCAGCTTGAGAGAATGCGCCAGGACTATGATCTATACGATGAGCTCAAGGATGAGTCAGGTAATCTCCTGTTCTCCAGCAGCCTCAATAGCCCACGATCAAAGATGAAGATCATGGAGGTCTTTCATTTCAGCCCCCAGGCCGCCTACCGCTTCTTTGACACGACCTCAGCGATCAACTACCTCAACAATGAGTTCGCCTTTGAGTCGTTCACACCGGAGACCGTATTCTACATCCTTCCTACATTCGAGGACGTCCTCCGCGGAGGAATGCTCAATATCTCTCAGAGGATTAGAAGGTCTCACTACTCTTATAAGATAGTTGGAACGAAATTGAGGTTGTTTCCCACTCCCACTCAGGATGATCCAAAGAAAATATGGATTAGAGTCCAGTTCACTCAGAATCCCCTAAAGGCTCCCTTCGATGACAAGTCCATTCACGGTGTCAACAATCTCTCTAACGTTCCGTACGGAAACTTACAGTATGAAAAGCTTAATTCCATTGGAAGGCAGTGGATCAGGCAGTACTGCCTTGCACTCTCTAAGGAGCTTCTAGGTCTCATTCGCTCCAAGTTCTCGAGTATTCCTATACCTGGATCAGACTTGACTCTAAACGGATCAGATCTAGTATCGCAAGCTCGGGAGGAGCAGACAGAGCTCGTCACCCAGATAAAAGAGATGCTTGACTCAATGACTTATAGCAAGCTTCTAGAGACAAAAGCGCTAGAGGTGGACAACGTGCAGAAGATTCTTCGAAGCGTTCCTATTCCAAACGGTCGCGCAATCATAGTCGGATAGGAGATGTATCATGTCAAGACTATTCATGACTCCTCGGGAGGTCGACTTTATAAGTGATATCACAAAAGAGCTGTCAAAGGATGTCAGAGGACAGAAGGTCTACTACTACGGAATAAGGGAGGACCTGACTGATATTCATGATGTCTATGAGGAGTCTGCAGAGAAGGTATTTAATCCGCCAATCGAGATCGAGGCTGCAGTTGAGTGGCAGCAGCCAACAATCAGGACCAATAAGTTTGGATCAGAGGAGATCTCGATTATAAAGGTCTATTTTCACACAAGAGACCTCTTAGACAGAGATATCACAATAAAGGTGGGAGACTATTTCTCGTACGGAACTGAGTACTTCGAGATCACATCCATTATTATAGAGAAGCAAGTGTACGGTCAGATCGAGCACCAGGTTGGAAAGATTGTGACAGGACATCAGGCGCGCCGCGGTCTTGTTGACAGAGCCACCAATGGACCCTCTACTGAGTCTGATCTTGATTATGATGCAGTGCAGACAGTCTTCGAGCAGCAGAGAGGATACGCTCAGAATAGTCAGGGTGAGACCGCAGATAAGAGACAGCTGGTTGAGGACGGAAAACTCGATCCTGGTCTAACAGGGCCAAAGATCGTCAAGGACCAGCAGGGTGAAAAGACGTCTTACTTCTACGGAGATGACTGATGAGCACTAGAAGAGACAACAAGGCCGGTCCGGTCTCTGATCCGACAGGATTTGAGGGAAATGATGTCCCAAATGACTTCATTGTTCCCTCTTGCACTATTGAGGATGTGGATCGTGCCCTTTTTAATCTGTTTGACAAGCAGCTCCCCCTCCAGGTCAGGCAGAGCCTAAATGGAACCAACCAGACAGGAGTGAAGAGGGTTCCAGTTATCTTCGCCTCAGGTGAGAGGTTTGCTTTTCTAAGAAGAAAAGTACCGATTGGAGACAGGGGCGGGAACCACAGCGCACTTATTATTCCCCTAATATCAATAACGAGATCATCTATATCCCAGGATCCTGATAACGGTATAACAGCTGGGCAGACATCTCCCATAGTCGTCAAGAGAAGGCTCTCGAAAGAGAGCTCCATCTACAAACGCCTTGTCAATGATAATAGATTCTCAAATCAAGAAATCCTACCTGAGCGTGAGGTTTCTGGCTCGATAGAGATATCCCTATCAGCTGAAAGGATAAGAGCGTCAAGAGCTGGAAAGTTACTGACTCCAGACTTCAGAAACAATATATATGAGACTCTCACAATACCTCCGGTAAAATATTACACTGCGACCTATAACATCACAGTTTGGACCCAGTACACTCAGGAGATGAATGATCTGCTCATGACAATAATGAGCCTATATCAGAATAATCACAGAAGGACTTTCAGGCTTGAGTCAGACAAGGGATACTGGTTTGTTGCATATTTTGGCAGTGATCTAAGCGCTGATAATAATACAGACGACTTCACAGACACTGAGAGAATTATTAGATACAATTTTGATGTAAAGGTAAACGGGTACATTGTCGCACCCCAGTACCCGGGATCACCATCCTACGTCAGGAGATACGTCTCAGCTCCCACAATTGAATTCAATACATTCTCAACTACATCAAAAATTATTGCTGGATCTCCTTCCCCTCAAAGAGCAGACGGTAACATATTTATTCTTGAAGATCTATACAGTGAAACAAATAGCGTTCCTGGGTCTGGAGTTGGCCTGAGGGACTCGAGGCAACTAATTGACTCCCTTGATCTTCACACAGACTCGGGAGGCTCATCTATTGGTGGAAATATCAGCAGAAAATTTCATAATCCTGCAAGAGTTGTTGTCACTAAGAGGGATATTTTCACAGGTGAAGAGAAGGAGAGCATACTGAGAATAAAGTCTGCAAATCCCTCCCGAGGTGAGGCCGTCTTCAGTGAGCAGATTATAAAAAAGCTCGATGATATAACTTAGTTTCTTATGAGTCACACATATCGGGAACGATCAGTTTGGCTTTCATATTTAAGAGAGAATAACACTCGTAAGGAGTTAATAGATGCCTGAACAGACATTTCGATCCCCGGGATTTTTTGAGCAAGAGATAGACCTATCAGCCCGTCAAGGCGGCGCAATTGGAATTCCTGCAGGTGTGATTGGAACTGCAAGGAAGGGTCCTGCGTTCGTGCCAGTGACAATAGGAACTTTTGTTGATTTCGAGAACCGGTTTGGATCCCTCGACCAACACAGATTTGGACCCTACGCTGTCAATGAGTTTCTGAAGCACAGGAACGCTGTGACCTTCATGAGAGTTCTTGGAGCAGGATTCAATCAGACGGAAACGGACCTCAATAACACAGAGGTGATGGGAACCGTCAAGAATGCAGGATTTATTCTCTCATCTTCTGCGACTCAGGGATCTCCCGGTGCCGTTCAGTTTCTCTGCGCAACTCATGATCTCTCAACAGAAGAGCTCTATGGATATCCAGTTTTTAGCGATAATAATTCCTTCCTTGAGAGATCTGGAGACAATAAAGTCAATCTTGTTAGAGCTGTAATATACACAGCCTCGGGATCTAGATTCGAGGTCCTCAATCACGATCAGCCTTATGCAGCTTCCACAGACTCACTTGCCACAGTTGGAACATCAGCTGGTATCGGAGAGACCTACTTCAAGTTGGCCCTCTCCTCCTCCTCTGGAGTTGGATTTTCTAATGATGAAGGATTTGCTGGAATTAGGATCTACACAGCCTCTCTCAATCCTGCCAGCAAGAACTACATTGGAAAGATTCTCAATACAAATCCTGACAAGTTTCAGGAGATGGAGCACCTTCTCTACCTCGACTTCCCAGTTGAGAATGAGATTGCATCGGCATCGGGAGACGCCGGATCGATTGCCCTGCTCACGGGATCGAGCGCATTTTCCCAGACAGGAGGTGACACCTTAACTCCATTCCGCAATCTATTCGGAAAGATGAACACGAGATACACGACTCCACGTACTCCCTCATTCATCTCACAGCCCTTCGGAAATGCCGAATATGATCTTTTCCACTTCGAGACTCTCGGAGATGGAGAGGCCTCTAACGAGGAGTACAAGGTCTCGATTGCCAATATCAGAAAGTCCCTAGATCCAGCAAATAAGTTCGGAACATTTGACGTCCAGATCAGAAAGTTTGCTGATGTTGACACAGATCCACAGATTCTTGAAGTATATACTGACTGCAGCCTCAATCCAAAGAGCGAAAATTATATTGCCAGCAAGATTGGAGACAAGAAGGTCTACTTCAACTTTGATACAACATCCGATTCTGAGAAGCGGCTTGTCATCGAAGGAAAGTATCCTAATCGCTCACTCAGAGTCAGAATTGTGATGAATTCATCGGTGGAGAATGGAACAGTCCCGAGTGAGTCACTTCCCTTTGGATTTAGAGGAATTCCTGTCGTAAAGACGTCTGACTCTCTTACTGACAATCTTCATATTGTGCTAAAGGATAAGAACGGAATCGATCTAGGAAGCAGCGCAACTGTAAGGACAGCAGGAATAACTGGTGCTGCTACAATTCTAACAGGATCAATTGTTCCTCCTCTTCCTCTTCGCTTCAAGGTGACACGTGGTCCTGTAAAAACATCACCCGCATTCGTTGGTGAGCCAGGAAGAAGCGAGAGAATTGACAGCAGGTTCTACTGGGGAGTCAAGTTCGAGAGAGCGCCTCTTGAATCTACAGTTCCAACTCCTGCTCTAAACACAAACGTCTCAGACGTTCCAAATCCCCTCGTGAGATCATACACGAAGTTCCAGGGCATCACAAAGCTCGACACTCTTGTGACAGGAACGGCTGTTGATGAGTTCAATAGTAATAAGTTCACACTCGCCAGAGTTGCACTATCAAATCAGCTTGTGGGTGGACAGATCACAGACGTGACAGGAACAGCCAAGGAGCACATGCTTGAGGCGGCATATATCAGAAATGGAGTTCCAAGCGCTGTTGACTACACTGTGTCTGATGGTTCACTCACAGGAAGAATCACGATGGCGACGCTGATCCACTCAGCTGCTTCGGTCTTCAATAGATTCCAGGAGTTCAACAAGTTCAGCACCGTATTCTACGGAGGATTCGACGGCCTCAATATTCTCGATAGAGACAATAGGCTCATGAATGACAAGGCAAGCTCATCAGACACTGGTGGAAAAGCAGGAGATGTTTTCAACGGTGGACTTGGACTTGCAGGATCAGAAGTAGGATCGGTGTCAGGAATAGGCAGAGAAAATAATATCGTTTCTGCTTACCAGACTGCAACAAAGATCATGACCGATGAGATCTCATCTAATGTCAATATTCTTTCAATTCCAGGAATTAGAGATGTTCTCGTCACAGATTTTGCGATGGAGAGCTCTAAGCGCTATGGACTCGCTCTATATCTAATGGATGTCATAAACTACGATGTCGATAGCAACCGACTCTTTGATGACTCTGTCGTAAAGCCTGACATCAGAGAGACAACGGAGCAGTTCGATGCACGTGCAATTAATAATAACTACGTTGCAACGTACTTCCCGGATGTCTTCATGAGAGATCCTGTTGCAAACAGACCTGTCAAGATGCCCTCATCAATTGCTGCGCTGGGATCGCTCGCCTACAACGATAAGATTGCATATCCTTGGTTTGCACCCGCCGGATTTAATCGAGGCGCCCTCGCAGATGTCTCCAACGTCACAGTTCGTCTCAGCGCCGAGGATAGAGACGTCCTGTATGACGGTCGTATTAATCCAATTGCAACATTCCCCTCAAGCGGATTTGTCATCTTTGGTCAAAAGACTCTTCAGCAGGCGAAGTCAGCACTTGATCGAGTAAATGTCAGACGCCTACTTCTCGAGGTCAAGCGTCTCGTCTCAGGTGTCGCCAAGAAGCTTCTCTTCGAGCAGAATGATGCAGCGACTCGCGCAGCATTTGTCAACCAGGTCACACCGCTTCTCGCTCTAGTCCAGGCTCAGGCAGGAATTGAGCAGTTCCGGGTCGTGTGCGATAATACAAATAACACATCTCTCGATGTCGAGGCGAACAGAATGAATGGTCGCATCGTTATCGTCCCCACACGCGCAGTGGAGTTCATCTCCATAGACTTCATCATCACGAACAGCGGCGTGTCCTTCGAGTGATGAATACCTATAGTAAGATCATAGAAACTAGGAGCAACAATAATGGCTGAGCTGACCTTCAAGAGTCCAGGTGTGAGCACAAGGGAGATCGACCTAAGCGGACCCGCTAATGTCACTCCTCAGGGAATTCCGGCGGGTGTGATCGGCACTGCCCAGAAGGGACGCGCATTCGTTCCTATCACTGTTGCGACGTACCAGGACTTCGTCACAGAGTTCGGTGCCACAGACGGAGAGAAGCAGGGGCCTCTCGCCATGTACGAGTGGCTACAGAATGCGCGTGCAGGAACCTACATGAGAGTCCTTGGTGTCGGAGACGGTACTAAGAGACTCAGTGACGGAACAGCCAACTCCGGCAAGGTAAATTATGCAGGATTTGTTGTTGGATCTCGACAGGTTCAATCAAGCGGCGAGCTCGGTAATAACGCATATGCTGGTCTTTCTCAGGCAGGATACCTCGGAGAGCTTGGAAGGTCCTACTTCCTCGGTTGCCTAATGTCTGAGTCAAATGGATCACAGTATCTTTCAGATGCAGGAATTTCACAAAATAAGTCAATGCCTATAGTTCGAGGCGTGCTAATGACCGCTTCAGGAGTTATTGCTTCTCTTTCTTCCTCGTTCTCTTCTAACAACTCTCCCAATAATACTCTTAGATCATCTGGATCATTTACAACCGATACGAGTAATGGAGACGCAGGATCTCACCTCGGAACAGTCAATACTAATAGCGGAAGATCAGATTTCGTTCTTTTCCTCAACGGTCTCGTTCCCACTGATCGATATTCAAATGTGATCACTGCATCCTTTGATCCAAATTCTGCACAGTACTTTGGAAAGGTTCTCAACACAGATCCAGTCAGAATGGAGGAAGCGGGACACTATCTATACGCATCTTGGGATGTCTATCCGTCCTACGCTGTTGTCACATCCTCGGGACAGCAAACTGCTGCTTCTGAGGTGGGAACTGGACTTCTAGAGGCAGCTTTCCTCCTAACAGGGACTCAGGCCCACAACAGCGGAACAACAACAGTTCCCAACTACGAGGGCTTCGAGGACAGATACAGAACAGCATTCTCCCCCTTCGTTGTGTCACAGAAGTTCGGAGGCAAGGCAAAGAACCTCTTCAAGTTCCACGCCCTCGATGACGGAACATCAGCCAACGACCTCTTCAAGATCACAATTGAGAATATTTCAGCCACAAAAAATGAGAACAGTCCGTTTGGCACATTCGATGTCCTCGTGAGGAGCTTCTACGACACAGATGAGGATCCAGTTGTGCTCGAGGCATTTAGGTCTCTCTCGCTGGATCCTAACTCTGATCGCTACATTGCCAGAATTATTGGAGACCAGCATGTCTACTACGACTTCGACCAGAAGCGTGGTGCGCAGAAGCTTCGGGTCGAGGGATCGTATCCGAACTCCTCCAACTATGTCAGGGTCGAGATGGACTCCGATGTCGACAGTATGACAATTGATAGCTCTGCTCTTCCCCTCGGATTCCGTGGGCCTCACTTCCTCCTCACATCAGGGACAGATGCGAGTGGAAATGCCTCCCTCCACGGGTTCGTGACAGGCACCCTCGATCACGGCGTCGATGTGACAGCACTCCAAGCCGCACAGGTCGCTCCCGTCCCCTACCGCATTAACATCGGCAAGGGCACAGGAAACAGCCGCAAGGTGAACTCCTCCCTCACATGGGGCGTGCAGTTCGAGATGCAGAGCAGCCTGACGGACCCGAATGGAAACGTGGGACCCGATCGTTCCCGCGCCTCCTACACCCGGTACTTCCCCATGTACCACACGAACTTCCGGAACGTGATGATCGGCGACTCTGCTGGTCAGGTCGCAGACGGCGGGATGGTCCTCGATTCCGACGCGTTCCAGAACAACCTGTTCTCCCTCGAGAACATCCAGGTGGCAACATCATCCGCAGACAAGCCTGATGACAGGCGCTGGGAGATTGCCTCCTACCGCAGGAACGGTGTGAAGCTCACGGCCCTCACCGCCTCCGACAACACTGTCTACACGAACACGAACACTCGCTTCCTCGACCCTGTCAAGGACTTCAACCACCTCCCCTCCCGGAAGTACCTCAAGTTCTCCTTCTTCGTGCAGGGCGGATTCAACGGCGTCAACATCTTCGACAGGGAGAAGTCCAAGCTCTCCGACGTCGCCGCTCGCAGGGAGTTCGACAGCACCCAGGGCCAGGGCGGAAATGAGGGACCCACCCTCAACTCCTACCGCAAGGCGATCGATGTGATGTCAGAGAAGGCCGACGTCGACATTCAGCTCCTCGCAATCCCAGGCATGAGGCACTCAGCAGTGACCGACTACGCCATCGCCGCCGTAGAGGGAAGATTCGATGCCCTCTACATCATGGACGTCGAGGAGAAGGACCAGACGGACAACTTCATCACAGGCTCGCTCGACCTCCAGCGCCCCTCGGTCCAGTACACGATCAATGAGTTCGCCAATAGAAACCTGGACACGAGCTTCGCTGCCGCCTACTACCCAGACGTCGTGATGCAGGATCCCGCGACCCGCACCAACATCGTCGCTGCGCCCTCGGTGGCCGTCCTCGGCGCCTTCGCCCTCAACGACACCGTGGCCCACCCCTGGTTCGCACCGGCAGGATTCAGCCGCGGCGCCCTGCCCCGAGTCATCGAGACGCAGGTGAAGCTCAACCGCTCGAACCTCGATGACCTCTACGAGGTGGACATCAACCCGCTCACGAGCTTCGCAGACACGAACGGCGTCGTGGTCTTCGGACAGAAGACCCTGCTAGCCGCACAGAGCGCACTCGATCGCGTCAACGTCCGCCGCCTCCTCATCGAGGTCCGCCGCCGTGTCCGCCGCATCGCCAACACCTTCATCTTCGAGCCCAACCGCGAGTCCACCCTGGCCCGCTTCTCGGCGGCGGTCAACCCCGCCCTCCAGCAGATCCAGGCGCAGCGCGGCCTCGACCGCTACAAGGTGCAGATCGACACCACCACGACGACGCAGGCCGACGTGGAGAACAACACGATCCGAGGCAAGGTCTACCTCCAGCCCACACGCTCCCTGGAGTTCATCTCCCTCGACTTCGTGGTCACAAACCAGGGCGCAGCGGTCTGATAACAGATCCCATTCTCTTCGGATAGTTTAGCAGGGGCCTCTGGCCCCTGTTACTCTGTTCTCACCTCGAATATGAGGTTAGGGCATCCCCAGATCTTGACGACGCCGTGCTCAGCAGCGATGTCCTTCTCAGGCACCCCTGACTCCTTGTCAGCCCTTATCTTGAACCGATCGATGCGGTGCCTGCCGTCTGTCCACCAGAAGCGGTCAGGCGTCTCTCCAGCCTGCTTCCAGCCCGCAGCAGTGTAGCTCTTACCCGTTCCGTAGCGTGTATCGACGTAGGTGATCAGTCCTTGACACCCGCCCTCTTGGGCCCTAGCAAGTGCCCACTTCGTCAACTTTCCTAGACCACCTGGGACTGACACGCCTCGCTGAGTGCAGAATCTAGCAACCTCGAGGTGGCTGCTGTACTTTTTGTGCATGGGGCGCCTAAGGGATATACAGGCCACGATCTTGCCATCGTTCGTCGTGAGAGCAGCACAGGCGCTTGATTTCACATCTCCGTCAATGTGGTTCTCATTAAAGAACTGACGCCGATCGCTGCTCGAGATCTCAATCAGCTTACACGTCCTCGCGCCAATCCTCTGCTGCACCACACCCAGTCTGTGTGCGATCATAGACATGACAATGTCCCTCTTCTCCCTCCACTCATCCTCAAAGATGTGAATGAGCCTGACTCCTGCCTCACTGCAGAGGGACGTCTTCTGGGAGTGGTACCTCTTGTTCTTGAAGATCGCGCTGTGAAAGTAGAGACCGTTGTACTCAATTCCGAGTTTCACGTCAGGAACATATGTGTCCACCTCGTAGGGAGGTATTACATCCCGGGATGAGATCTGTGTCACAAATCCCAGGGACCTCACGTATCGGTCTATCTCAATCTGGGCCTGAGATCCAGCTGGTGAGCACGCTGCACACCTTCCCGTCATAGCCTCGATCAGGCTCTTCTTCTGAACGAGTCCACATGACTTGCACTGGATCTCTAAGCACCTGTCCTTGTCTGACCTGTACTGATCCACGCCTCCCACGAGCGACATGCTTGGCACCGCCGAGATCCTCCTGATGATCTCCTCGGATGAGAGGCGCTTGAGGGAGTCCAGTCGCTCCCGAATCTCCCTCTGTGACATCGTCTGGGACACCTTGAGGGCCATTCCTGCCACCCGGTGATCAGTCTGCTTCGTGAGGCCCAGGGCCCAGGGTGTGTACTCACCCGACTCAAATCCCGCTATTAGGGCCTCACGCTGCCTCGCGAGCCTCTCATCCGTCTCGTGGGTGAGCCCCTTGGACCAGGCTCTGCGCTCGCCCCGCCTGAACTGCCCCAGGACTGTGGCAGATCGGCGCTGCGCCGCAGCCAGCAGCCTCGGATCAGTCTCCTTTGTGAGGCCCCGTGACCAGCCCTCGCGCCCAGACAGTGACCTCCTGCGCTGCGAGAGGATACGCTCGGCCTCTGCCTCGCTGTAGGAGCTCCGCACGTTCGCATTGTGACCCTTGACGAAGTCAGCGAAGCCCCTGTTCCACCCGGAGAATCGGGTCCTGCCGCCGCACCCGCACCTGCAGGTGGGAGGAGTGCCTCCGTGGTGGACTGCGATGTACGCAGACTCCTGCGAAGTGTGGCCGTGCTCCAGCAGGTGTGAGCTAAACGCCTCGCACTGGCCGCACGTGAACTCGCACTGTGGGCACTTGAACCTAGTAGACCTCGCCATTGTGATCTTATAATTATATTATCACTGTGCTCTTTTTACATGTAAATTAAACAGGAGGCCCAGGATCTTTTACGTCCAATACTTAATGAGAATTAGGGCCCTGTGGCCAATAATCGCTGCAAAAAAATCAAGGAGATAAGAAATGGCAGACACACTCTCAGTCTCAGAAATGCTACCAAATAAATTCGAACCAAAACGCAAGTTCCGGTGGGTCTTCGCGATCGAAGGCATCGACTCCTTCCTCATGAAGACGGCGGCCCGCCCTACAATCAACACAGGCGAGACAGAGGTCCCCTTCATCAACTCGACCCGGTACCTCGCCGGCAAGACGAAGTTTGACGCGATCTCGGTCACACTGTACGATCCAATCGCACCGTCGGGCGCGCAGCAGGTGATGGAGTGGGTGCGCACGCACTTCGAGTCGGTGTCAGGCCGCTCGGGCTACGCTGACTTCTACAAGAGAGACTGCCAGCTCAAGCTGCTCGACCCCGTCGGAACAGTGGTGGAGCTCTGGGACCTCAAGGGCTGCTTCCTCACCGCGGCGCAGTTCGGCGATCTGGACTACGGCACCGAGGACCCGACCGAGATCTCGCTCACGATTCGCTATGATAACTGCGTTTTACAATTTTAGTAAAACTCCTTTACCAAAGATCTAGGTTAGGATATAATTACCTCCGTAGACATACTGCGGAGGTTTTTATGTTTAAGTGTCCTGATTGTGATTATGAAATAGAATCTATTAACTCTCTTAGAATTCACTGTGCCAAGATTCACAAGATCTCTTCTGAGGATCTCTACCTAAAAGTCGTCTCTAAGGGAATTAAGCCAATTTGTAAGTGTGGGTGCGGTAAAAATACATCATTTCAAAGTCTTACAAAAGGATACAATGAGTTTCTACAGGGTCATGTTGCCAGGGTAAAAAATAACTGGGGACATAATTCTGAAGCGTTTGAAAAAAGTATAAAAACTAGAAGAAGAATGTGGGCGGATGGAGAGATAAAAGGGTGGTGTGCAGGTCTGACCAAAGAAGATCCAAGGGTGGCTGCCATAGTTGAAAAGATGAACACACCTGAGAGAGCAGAAAAAATATCAAAGTCCCTCAGGGGTAAGAAGAAGTCTGATAATCATAAAAAGAAAATTTCAGAAAACATGTCTGCTTACTGGTCAATCGAGGAAAACAGAAGCAAGCAGAGCCTAAGGCAAGCAGAGTGTATAAAAAATGGAATGATCACAAAAGCAACGAGAGTCCACGGATACTATAAAAATCCAAAAAAGTCAAATTGCGATATCTATTATAGGTCTCTATTTGAATTGAATGCGATTATTCACCTTGAAAATAATGAAAGTGTAAAATCATACAAATTTGAACCATTCAGAATCAAGTATGACTATGAAGGAAAAGTTCGATACTATATTGTCGATTGTTTAATTGAGCATCACAATAACCAGAAATCAATTATTGAAATCAAGCCAAACTGTCACACCAGAGATCCGAAAAATCAGTCAAAGTTTTTAGCAGCAAAAAAATTCGCTGATAATAATTGTATGACTTTTGAAGTCTGGACAGAGAAGACACATCCTTTTCTTGCAGTCTCTCTTGATAACATTGCTGATTCCGCCTCCCACCTGACCGCCTGATCTCCTCCCCTGCCCCGTCACACCTGCCACCCGGTCCCGTGTGTGATTGCAGCCACGCGTCATCCTGGTGGCGCTGCACAGGACCGTATTTCTCTACAAAGAGATGATCCTGTGTGAGCACCATACTTATTCCAGCGACCATTGAGCGTAGGAGACAAGACAAATGAGAATCACAGAGCGGCAGCTTCGAGCAATCATCAAGGAACAGTACCGGGAGATCATCTCTGAGATGACACGGGAGGACCACTACAATAGTCTCGTTGCGAAGAAGGAAAGGGTGCAGGATGAAATCGATAGAATCGAGGATGAGACTGATGTGCCGCCGCCCTCGGGATATGACTCTTCCCCGCACACCGAATACTTACCCGCAGCGATGCAGTCGCACAGATTTAGCGCCACGCGCACAGGAGATACCATATGAGAATCACAGAGAGACAGCTACGCAGAATTGTTAGGCAGGAGATCCTGCGTGAGTCGAACGACCAGGAGCAGGCTGCTGGGTCTCTTGATAGCCAGTCATCGAATGTGGTCAAGACTCTCGCCAAGGAGATGGGCCTAGAGGGAACAGCTGCGTCGCTCGTTGTCGCAGGCCTAAAGCAGTCGGACTCAAGCAAGCGGTCCACGCAGCAAAACAAGGCGCTGGGTGAGCTGCTTTACTCAATGGCCGCCGAGGATGACACATCGAAGCTATCAAAGATAACAGCCCTGCTAAAGAAGATAAAGCAGGAAAAGCCAGAAGCCTGATTCTCTATCACACGTCAGGGATCACATTAGAAGCGGACCAATAGGTCCGCTTTTTTATTTTTTCTCCTAGGCCGTTTACTGCGCGCACAGCCTCCTTAGATTTTTACTAATCTCACCACAGGAGTCTAAATGTCAGAAGAGGAACTTTCACGAGCAGAGCGTAACGAGGTCTTCACAGCGAACGATGCCGCCCGAGCCGGACACCAGGTGCGCAACGTCATGAAGGACGACTTCAACTTCGAGGTCCCAGTCGAGTCAGTTCCCATCCCCTCCATGGGTGTTGTGTACGCCTCCGATTCTCCTCTGTTCAGGCAGGAGACCGTCGACATCCGCGCGATGACGGCGAAGGAGGAGGACATTCTCACGAGCCGCGCTCTGATCAAGAAGGGCACCGTCATCACCCACCTCCTGAAGTCCTGCATGATCGACAAGCGCGTGGATCCTGATGAGATGCTGTCGGGCGACCGCAACGCGATCATGACCGCTGTCCGCATCACGGGCTACGGCGCTGAGTACAACGTTGAGGTCGACTGCCCCGCGTGCGGTGAGAAGTCCAAGCAGGCCTTCGACCTCTCGCAGCTCCCGATCAAGCGCCTCACCATTGCACCCGTCGCGGAGGGCGCCAACCTCTTCGAGTTCGTCCTTCCCGTCTCCAAGAAGCGGGTTCGCTTCAAGTTCCTCACGGGGTTCGATGAGGCCGAGCTCGCTGTCGTCCAGGAGCGCAAGAAGAAGCAGGGCATGTCGACCGACAACCTCGTGACTCAGCGGCTCATGTTCTCAATCCAGTCTGTGGACAACATCACCGACAAGACGAAGATCTCCATGTTCATCCGCAACATGCCGGCCCGTGACTCACTTGAGCTCCGAAAGTACATTGACAACAACGAGCCTGGAATTGAGATGAAGTCATGGATGGACTGCCCCGCCTGCCTCGACCACACGGAAGTGAGGATGCCAATCGGCGCCGCCTTCTTTTGGCCTGACTCCGACAGATAAGGAGCACTTCCTGGAGGTGATATTCCTCCTGATGTACTACATGGGATTCTCGTATGATGAGGCATTCAACCTGCCCATATGGCAGAGGGAGTGGTTCATCAATCGGATCAACAAGGAGATCAAGCAGTCCCAGGGACAGTCTCACGCGGCCCACGCCAACACGGCCGAGGCGCGGGAGCTCATGGGCAAGTCGAGGGCACAGGTTCCCTCTAAGCTCCGACGCTTCACTTAATTTGCTGCTGAATACTTAGAAGAATGGCAAAATTTTCTGAGTCTCTGATCAGGCAGTGCGTGAGGTCAATCCTCCTCGAGGACATCTACGACTCGGGAGGATCGTTCTCCCCGGATCGGCTCCAGGCGACAGTTCAGGGCTACCTTCAGGGTGAGCTCCCTTCGCTGGGAGTCTCGCCCGGAGTCGCCTCCGAGGTGGTTCTCGAGGACCTTCGAGCCGCCTTCTTTGCCACGGGATACGACTCAGACTCCCAGCTCCGGCGCGATATCGCCAGGGGAACATCAGGGCTGCTGAGGATCGCGTCTGGGACATCCTCTCGACCGACTTTATAGGAACAAGGGGACCACTTGCAAAAATGAACCTAAAGTCAATCTCTGACATCCTGCTTCCCGGAGACGAGGATGTCCTGTTGCAGATGATAGTGAACAGCGTGAGAGCAGGGGATGTTTTCTAAATTCTAGGAGCGATGAGATGTCAAGTATGACCAACCAGGAATTCTTCAGGGCTTGTGCGATGTTCGTCATTGGCGAGTCAACGGGTGTTAGCATCAAGGGCTCGCCCAGCCGGCTCGACGCACTCCAGGCTGTGCTGGGAGCGAGCCGCGACCTCTACAGGGCACTGGAGGCATCGAGGCCCCTCAGCGAGGTGGGTCCACTCATCGAGAGGAAGTCTCACGCTGCAGCAAAATTTAAGTCAGAGACAGGAATCAGCTGGATTCTTTGACATCTGAGAGTTTATCCAATTGAATACTTAACTGGGTAAATCAATTGAGATAACACATGGCTGATAACACACAGCTAGACATCAATCAGCAGATAAACAAGCTTCTCAGTGATCGAGTGACGATCATGAAGAACGCTGAGAACTCCCTCTCTAACCAGGTCACTCTTGCCACGGCCCTGTGCAGCGCCCTGGAGTGCGAGAGCCTAGATGAGCTAGAGAAGAGACTCAAGACTGTGAGGGACAGCCTCAAGGGCGTCAGTGACACCTCCAGGGACTTCACGCGTGACATTGAGGACGGATCTGAACGTGCCTCGAATAAGACAAAGACCCTCTCTGAGGCGCTCAAGGAGCTCAAGGACGATTTCGTAAAGTTGAATCCTGTCACTGCAGCTGCTGCAGCAGGCATGGCTGCGGGATTTGTCAGGGGAGTTGGATCTGCCTGGGAGTCTATCAAGAGCCTGACGAGCGGCCTGTTTGATCTTATAAAGACAATGGGCAATCTAGCCCTCACAATTCTTTCAATTCCGTTTAAGATACTTGAGGGTCTATTTGATCTAGCCCAGAGTGGCGGCGGCGGGCCCTCTCCGATCAAGGTGGAGCTTGAGAACATCCGAAAGGAGTTTGGATCACTAGCGACGAACGAGGGAAGAGCTGTTGCAGGAACCCTCAAGGACATTAGGAGTGAGTACTCCAACGTCGCCAAGTCAGGACTCAGCATTAGAAAGATATTCGGTCCAGGCCTCGATGGCATGGCAAAGGCGCTGGCGGAGAACAGGGAGCTCGCGAAGGCCCTCGGAAATTCACTAACATCTCTGCGCGATGTAATAGGTGAAAATTCAAATGCCCTAATGATCTACAGAAAGGGCATGGGACTTACTGCCGAGCAGGAGGGGTTCATTATAAAGAACTCTGCTTTCTTGGGCAAGAAGCCTATGGAGGTCATGCGGCAGTTCGCCTCTATGTCCATCAGGATGGGCAAGCAGTTTGGCATCAACGCTAAGCTTATCTCACGCAGCATGGCTGAGATGGCCTCTGATCCTGCACACTTCGCAAGCCTGGGTCCCAAGGTGCTCGGATCAGTTGCGACCTACGCCCACAAACTTGGAATTGAGATCAAGGACCTCGCAGGCATCATGGACGCCTTCGACGACTTCGAGAGCGGCGCCGTGGCCGCCTCCAAGCTGGCACAGTCCCTTCAGATGAACGTCAACTCCCTCGATCTGCTCGACACCGATGACGCTGCGCAGAGGGTTGAGTACCTGAGGCAGAAGTTCAGGGAGTCGGGAAACACCTACGAGAATCTGTCAAGGCAGCAGAAGAAGTACCTGCAGACAACTGCCAACATAACAGACCAGCTTGCTGCAGCTGCATTCGGTCAGGGAAATATAAACAAGTCATACAAGGAGTTCCAGCAGGCATCAGAGAAGGCTGAGAAGTCTGCGATGACCCAGGAACAGGCAATGAAGAGGCTCGCCGACTCGATTGAGCGTGTATTCGGATCGGGTGGAGGCGGGAAGTTCAAGAGCTTCTTTGACGCATTCACATCAGGCTTTGCGTCAGGCATCATGAGAAGCAGGCAGTTTAGACAGGCAATGCGCGCCCTCAGGTACTCCATTCGCGCAGTGTTTCTCGCAGGTCGTCGAGTCGGGCGCCTCTTCGTAGACCTGTTCCCAGGGGTCAAAAAATTCTTTACTGGTCTAAGGGACATCTTTGACCCCAGGAAGTTTAGGGGACTAATGAGGGGTGTCGTTGATGCGTTCAGGGATCTCTTCAAGACTCTCAAGACTGATCCAAAGGCAGGAGTTGAGAAGTTCCTAAAGACATTCAGGGAACTTTTTAAGAATTTCTTCATAAAATCAGGTCCTGCCGCTAAGTCAATAATGGACGGTGCGAAGGAGTTCCTGAAGACCCTTTACGCAATATTTCAGACCATATTCCCGATGGTTCTCGATGCCCTTGCCAAGGCAGCTGAGATGATAACCAGCTTCCTCAGCAATCCTCCAGACATGAAGTCTCCTATAACGAAATCATTTAATAGGTTAATTGATGCCCTAGTTCCAATGTTTGTTATGATCGGAGAGAAACTTGGGCCACCTTTTGTCAAAATGTTTAAGGTCATGTGGGAGACCGCTAAGCCCTATGTTGTAAAGTGGGCTCTTCTAATGGTCGGCGTTGGTTTTGCAAAAATAATGCTTAACGTTTTAGGCGGAGCATTTATGGGAGCCCTCGGTGGCGCGATGGCTAAATTGGGCACTGTTGCGATGGAAAAGTTTCTAATAAGACTTGGAAAACTTCCAGATCCTTCAAAAATCACACCAGGTGGAGGTCCACCAACACCACCTCCGCCCGTCACGACCACTCCAGGATCTCCCCCCGTTCCTCCTGCTGCTGCTGCTGCTGCACGCACATGGATAGGACAAGCGCTTATATTAGTTATTTCACTTGCAGCACTTGCAGCTTTTGCAATCTTCATGATAAGAACATTCAACGTGACGCAAGAAGAAATTCAATCAGTCGCACTTCTCATGGTGTCAATGGCTGCTTCTGCAGCAATGATAATGCTTGCAGCCAATTCTATTCCTCCAGGTGCAAGTCTTGCATCTATAGGAGTTCAACTAGCATTAATTGGTGGGATAATGGTAGCAGTGGGAGGTGTTTCAGCTGCTGTCTTATGGGCATTGTCCGAGATACCAAAAGATGTCTCATTCGAGAGGCTTATATCATTCGTTGCAGTTGTTACAACGCTTACTCTTGCGACGATACCTCTGATAGCTGCTGCCACCATAATCGGACTAATGGGCAAGGCTGCAGCTGCTGCTGTTGCAGGAATGGTAGTCGTTGCACTATTTATGGGTGCGATTGGATTTGTCGGAGTTGAAATCGTAGAGTCTCTCGCAGGTCTAAATATACCGGATCCTGCAGGGTTGGCTCTTATAATGGGAGGTCTCGCTCAGATACTTCTTGCGACAGTTCCCCTAATTGGAGCAGCAGTGTTTATAGGAGCAATGGCATTCGGAGGAATACTCGGAGGAGTTGCCATTGGTGTAGTAATTGCAGGTCTCGCAGGTATAGGTCTCTTTGTCAGGCACCTCGTTAAAAGCCTGATTCCTGCAATAGTTGAATTAGCAGCAGTAAATGTTCCAAACCCAGAGTCCTTTAGAGTCGTGGTCGATGCTTTGAGGACAGTGGCCGATGTAACTGGCACGCTCATTAAGTCGATGTCTCTGCTCTCATTTGTGCTTAGTCGCGGAGATACGTCTGCTGCAGATCTTAGACTAAATCTCACCACAGTAGGAAGTCTTGTCAGCACAATACTTGATTCTGGTATTATGAAAATAATGCAAGAATTAATGAATTTTGCCAAGTATGCAAATGTCAAGCAGGGAACTGGTGAGATTATCTCAGCAATTGGAAGTGTTCTCGGAGCTGCTGCTCAACTCGCGAGCGCGTTTGCTCCAAACTCAGAGGCATTAAAGGCAATAGTAGCAATTTCAACATCTTTTTTAAGTGAAGAAGAAGATGTTGGAAAGATGATCGGTCATATTGAGAGAATGATGCCGATGATGCGGCAAACAATGCTAGTTGTAATACCTGAGCTTGGGCGTCTTATTGGAAGTATTGTCTCAAGTCTGTCTGGTATATCTGTGTCTGAGGATGTAAAAAATATTGGACCTGTAATTTCGGCAATGGGATCAATATTCACGGCAATTGCTACTTTGGTAAATGCCCTAAGCCCATCTGATGCAGCGTGGAAAGCTATGTCTGATGCTCTAACTAACCCCTTCGCCCTCGCGGGTAATCAGCAGGCGGTGTATGACTTGTTTGTAGTAGATATGAAGCGCCGTCTTAATAATATGGTTCCAATAATGAAAAACTTAAAGACACAGACGATCGAACTCATAAAGGGCATCAAGGGACCTATAGTAGAGATCGCATCAGCTATGTCAGGTATGAATACTGAAAACCTAAAGACAGTAATTCCTCTGGTCACCACTGTTCTTGAATTCTCATCAGGTCTGATATCTAACATCGGGCCTGCACTCGAGGCTGCAAATAAAGCATCAGAAAAGTCCAAGTTCGGTGAGCAGACAAACAATTTTAGAGCTGCCCTGGGATCAATCATGTGGGCCATGAAGGAGTTAGGCCCGGTATTTCAGTCCCTGGCAGAGCCGATGAAAAACATGATAAACGGTGTAATTGAGGTGGCAAAGGGCATCACTAACTCACGTGGTCTAAAAGCAAAGATAGAGATAGTGACAGCCGCCGTTCAGGCTGTTGGTGCCCTATCCAGCATCTTCGGCAAGGGGGGAGAATTTGGATCTGTGGGTGAGAGTGGATTCATGATCACAGAGACCATAATTTCTGGCATGGCTGAGACAATGCGGCTTGTCACAGAGATTCTTCTCAGGGCAGATGGACCCTTGGTCGCCATGGCAAATCAGCTGTCTTCTATTAATTTTGGAGACACCCGAAAGATAAAGAAGAACTCTGAGGCGATTAAGCAGATATCTGAGGGTGTAGGCATGATTGCTGAGGCCTTCGCTCGTGGATCAGGCATCGAACAGTTTGGATTCACGACATTCGGTGCGGGATCAGGTAATTTTATTGAAAATCTTTACACAAAGATTAATTTGTTCACAACAGGCCAGGGAAGGTCGCTGTTCACCGACCTGAAGAAGGTTGTAGACAATATCCCGGGAAAAGTGCAGGATAAGTCTGAATCAATTACAAGCATAGGAGCCAATCTCAAGACTCTCGCGAGCACATTCAGCAGTGGAAATCTGGGGCTGTCAGAGAGTGACATGCTCGGTCTCGAGCAGGGAATGGCATCGTTCGGAAAAATGAAGACCCTAATTGACCAGATTCCTATAGGAATAGCGAATAGGTCTCAATCCATCACCAACATGGCAGAGACGCTATCAGCCATATCGACTGCGCTTGGAAATGTGGGCCTAGCTGAGGACGAGCTCTCAGCCTATGTTCAGCTCAATAATGCTCTAAAAGGATCCGGCAAGCTCACAATCGAGCACAAGAACCTCAACATCAGCCTCAATGTCCACGTCCAGATGAGCGCAGAGCAGATCGCGCAGGGCATTATCAAGGTGAATGATATAATACCGGGTGGTAAGAAACAGAAGTTTGCCATAGATGAGACATGAGAAATTATAAAAAGAGGCCCTAATGTCTAATGCACAGCACAGTAGCAGCACTCCGGGATTAGAAGCGTATCAAGATGTTGCTTCCAATCGAATTGAGTCTATTTTTAAGTCATTTCTATCAAGCCTTTCCGCCGGTGAGCAGGAAGAGATCATGAAGGTCCACGCACAGTCGATGAGCTTTTTAGGTGAAATCGAGTCATCGCTGGATAGTATTATGTCACTCATACCTGAAAATCAAGTGAAAGACCTGGAGACCGAGTCTGAAGAAGATGATAATGATGACAATGAAGAGGAGAGTGACCAGTGACAACTCGAGGAAATCAGACTGACTATGAGTTGCCTGACTCAGAGTCTGTCACTTACAATCCGGGATTTGATGATAATGGGAAGGCCGATGAAAGAGATCCGCTTCTCGTTCCTGGAAAAAAACAGGACATCTCCCAGAGAGAGAAGACGACACTGGGAAACTATCTAAATAATCTAACAGCTGGTCGCGCAGGAGGCACAAGGCCCAATTCATTCACTGTCCCAGGCGGCTCTAATAGCACAGACGGCTCCGGCCACACTGTGAGCACTGATGCCTCTTCAAACCAGGGACCGGCGCTAACTCTCTCACAGATGAGATCAGCTGGTACAACCAACGGAACATTTACTGACTTGACGCAGGGCTTGAATAAGCCTGCTATTAGAAAATTTGAGGATACTAAAAACTCTGAGTATGGGCGCGGACAGAGCCCATTTAAAGACACTGATATCAAGAATTTTAATTCTGAGGCCCGAAGAAGGGGACAGGATGGCAACTCCCTTCTTTCCTCGATCCAGGCTGTGGGTGAGGGGCCAACAGATCTTGGAGTTCCAAGAGTCGGAGAGCCTCCGGAGACCGCTCCAATTACTCAAAAGAAAATTTCTGAAGTTATTAAAACTAATAGGTTCAATCCGATTGACAAGCCTTTTGTTCAAAATCATTCTAGAACTGATATCGGATATACAGTTCAGAAACAGCTCGGGAAGTATGACTCAAATGCCAATACTGTAATTGGTGATAGGCTTTCAAAAATTGGATTAAATGTTATGCTCTCTGCTGCAGGAATTCCTGATGGAAAGAATTTTTTGCCTGGAATTCCCACAATTAGCACTGCAGACATGAGAGCTCAGTCAGTTGACGTATCAGGTCCTCCGGGCGGTGCAGACAGTGATCAAAATAGTGAAAGTGATCCTCTACTAAAAAATATTTCTCCGTATAAGTCATTTAGGACGTCAGAGTACACAAATGACTCAACAGGCCTAAGGTCTTACGGAAATATGAGCAGTCCAATTGAGCCCTTTTCAGTTGCAGGAACGATTTCAGACTTTAGAAATTCTGCAGCTTTATCAGGTGCTGTGTTTACTATATATGAAATTGTCAAACTCTTTGAGAAAAAGAGAATTCAATATAGCCAGAGACTTCCGCTTATTAGAGTCAGCGTTGGCATCGATGTAGAGAGTCCACTTGCTGGAATGACAGTTGTTGGAACTGGTATGGATTTCTCACAACGTCCAGGATATCAACTTGCAATGGGAAAACATCGACTAAAGAAAGAATCCGACTCTGAGGCCGATCAAAGTAACCCACTTTTGCAGGTCTCAGCAGCTAGTAATTTTTTGGACAGAATCGTAGAAGCATACAAGAGCTCAATACCCGAGACTGAGCACGCTATTGGTGACTGTATTTTGAGAGGCAGTACTATCATGTTAAATCAGATTAGGAAAGGATCCTCAGGATATTTTGCTGCTCTTGCAAGATCTGTATCTCGTGGAACTTACTCATCTATTAGTGCATCAATTGAATCAATTGCATCATCTTTTACAAATCTAAGAAGTATCTTTTCTCAGGGACTCATTTCTAATTTTCTTAGTGTTGCAACTTCTATTGAGTCTATTTTCAATCAAATATTTTTATCAGTCGAGAGCCTTTTTAGTAGCAGTCTTTACAAGTTTGTCATTAGCCTTGCACAAATTGGTGATAGGTCACTCATAGCTGAGAGGGAGCGTCAAGAGAGAGAAGATGCAAGAAGCCTAGGAATAGTTGATCAGCCAAGCATTCAAGCGTCACGCCTCTCAGATTTTGATATTCCTGCAAACTGGAATGACCTCGGTAGTCGAAATAAAAATGCACTTGCATGGAAGCACTCCTCAACTACATCAAGATATATCTTACCGCTACAGCTTCGAGACGCTGCAAGAGATTATGGAGCAGTAAATGAAAAATTTGCTGGACTAAATCCAGACTTTAGAGACAGATCATCCTCTTGGTCAAATAGACTTTCTTCTGATGAGATCAAGGGCGCTGAGACGATCCTCGATGCAGAGTACATGCCCTTTTATTTTCACGATATTAGAACAAATGAGATAATATCATTTCACGCTTTTTTAGGCGAATTGTCTGACGGATTCAATGCATCGTATGAGAGCGTTGCGGGATACGGCCGTGGTGATGAAGTCATGACATACAAGAGTACAAAGAGATCAATATCTCTGTCTTTCTTTGCTGTGGCAACCTCAGAAGAGGATCTAGACGTAATGTACTGGAACATAAATAAGCTTATTTCAATGCTATATCCTCAGTACTCACGCGGAAGAGCCATGAAGAGTGGAAACGATAGGTTCTTACAGCCGTTCTCTCAGATTCCAACTGCTTCACCTCTGATAAGGCTTAGGGTTGGAGATATTATTTCGACAAACTATTCTAAGTTTGGAATTGCAAGACTATTTGGATTAGGAGAATCAGGAGACGTATTCTCACCAAAACCGCCGATTGATCCAGCTCAATCTGTGGAGCCTTCAGCAACTCCTACAGTAGCACCTCCAATTTCTCCACCGCAGTCTACAGCATCATACGCCGTAGGGCAAGTAATTACAGTAAAGCCCGGAATACCCACAGTTAATCGATTTCTTGATCAGACAGGAAAGAGTGTTGAGGAAGCTAGAAGTCAACTTTCCGCGGCTTCTGATCCAGCTGCACAGGTTCCTGAATCTAATCCAGGAGCTGCTATTACAAATGCTAGGACTGGTGTTCCAATTATCCCAAGGTGCCTAAGAACAATTCCAAGAAGAACAAGAGCAAAAATATTAAAAGTAGAAATTCAGAACGGAGAACCCATATATCAGTGCGAAATTATTAGAATTGCTATCGTGACTAGAAAGCAGGATAATTCAGCTATACGCGCAGAAGACTATCAGACTCCCGAATTCATTTTCTATGAACCAGGCAGCAACAGGGGCAACAGCACAATTGCGAATGAAGAGGGAGTTCCATACATGATTCAGAGACCTGAGCCCGTAGGAAATGTAGAGCTAGGCCCGACTACAACCGTAATAACTAGAAGCTTTCTTAGAAGACTAAACAATTATCGCTACATGAGTCTCACAGAGTCAGAGATAGTTCGCCCCAGAGTCGCATCCTCCAGAGAGAGCTCAGAGTCTCCCACAGCTCCCAGCGATCAAATGACAACAGCAGCACAAGTTTCATCTCCTACAGCTCCCAGTGCACCAAACGCAATAAACCTGGCTCAGTTTTTGTCAACTGGTGACAATGGAAACCCTGTAATAAAGTCATTTGAGACTACTATCGGAAAAGGACTCGCAGGATTTATTACTGATCTTAAATTTGATTGGGGAGAGTCAACGTGGGAAATTGAACCGGGAAAAAGAGCGCCCAAGTTTATGAAAATCGATATAAGCTTCTCTCCAATACACGATATACCCATGGGTCTCGATAGTAACGGTGCTCTACGAAGTGTTGCTTATAATGTTGGAGGTCTATCTAAGACCGTCGGAGACAGCCCGTATGAGTCTGATGTTTAATGTGGAGAAATTATGGCTCTAGGAAGATATAATAATAACTCTAAAATTGAGGGAGGAAGAAAATTCAGTACTTCTATTGGGCATGCCAACATAAAGAGTGCAGCGGACTCAGGCAGAATAACTGTTATTGAGCACGTTTTACAGGAGGGTGAAAGAATAGACACTCTTGCAGGAAGATTTTATGGAAATAGTCGACTCTGGTGGGTTATATCCGCTGCCAGCGGAATTGGATGGGCTCCACAAGTCCCGCCTGGAACCAGGCTTCTCATTCCGACAAACCTAGGACAAATTGAGGGCCTCATCTGATGTCTGAAAGAATAGAGCGAGCCGTTGCAAATCTCGGAAGATATTACGGCGCAATTTCCAGGGACGCATTTGTATCTCTAGTGGCAAATACAGAGAGAAATTTGCCTATTGGTCTCGAGGCCCCAGATCTCACGACAACATCGCTCATTGGTCGTGCAATTCTCGATGTCACTGAGGGCGGATACACAACCCCCCAGCTAATAACAGAGATCAATAGGCTCGCACAAGGCGCCTCTGATGATGTAAAATCCGATATTTTCAAGGCAGTAAAGATATGTTACGAGCCAATGGAGGGAGAAGACAGTAATGCGGCAGTTCTTCTATCTTCCACCACGCCTGTCGTAATTAACGGATCAAACACACAGGGCGTCATGAGAAGCCAGCAGAGGGGAGCCTTCTCTCTTAGACAGGCCTTTGGAATGGGAGACACGCAACAAGTGAATAATACTCCCGGCGCGCCGGGCCCAGATGAGACAACATTCTCAGTTATTCAGGTTTTTTCTCCGCGCATAACAGTCGCAAACAGAGACATGGGAGCGCTGACACTATTTCTAAGCGCAATTCCCACAATTGAGATATCAAGAGCTGTCCCATTTATTGACATTATACTGCTTCAAAAGACAGATCCGCTGCAGAAGGATGATCTAGGAAATCAGAGGGTAAAAAATCTGTCTCTAAGTCAGTTTTTAATGGGAAATGCAATTGTCAATTCTGCTGCCCCTGGAGCAGATGGAAATGTTGAAGCATCCTACGCGCAGGCCACAGACTCAGAAATAGCAATTTCCCAGGCAAGGGGTCCTGAATTTGAAAATTCAGCGACCGGCACTTCCTATGGAATCTCAACTGCGGGAATGGAGCTCTTTACATCACCCCAGACTCTTGTAAATGCAGATGAGTCGCACTATGAGAATGATGTGATTGCAGGATCAGACGATGCATCAAGAAATGCCAGGTCCCTTAGGGGAGCTCCTGTAATAGACAAGTTTCGTCCTCTAATGTCGCTAAAGTCTCTCAACTTGAACGTGGTAGGAACCACGGGACTTATGTCATATAAGTCTGGAAAGCTAAGCCTGACTCTTCATGACCGATCCAGGCTTTCTGAGGTTGCCTCATTTGTTGCTCCTGGAAAGTTTGCAGATGTGCATCTACAGATAGAGTATGGATGGGCACACCCAGACGCGCAGCCCCAGACAACAAGCACGAGCCAGGATCCTTCAAACCTATTTGCAGACTTAATTGGCAGTCTTAGGGTCAAGGAAAAGTACTCTGTCACAAATACGAGCTTTAGTTTCACTGAATCGGGTCAGGTCGACATAGACATGTCACTAGTGATGCTTGCAGACAGGGCCGCGAGACAGGTGAATATTGGCCTCGATGCAAATACAAAATCTGCCTTTGATGAGGTGAAGCGCCTTCTAGATCTCATTAGCGCAATAAGAGTTGATTCATCTTCAACCTCGATGGCAAATATTTTTGGATCAGGTGACGTGATAGGCTCTCTGACCTCAGCCAACAGCCTGCTTGGAATGAGCGATGACGTAAAGAGAGCCCTTAGAAAAATTCAAATAGCCTCAGGACAGCGGGGAGCCACGCCAAGCCTGCAGGAGCTAGGAAAGGCGCTTGGAGAGCTTTTGGGCCCTGCCTCTCCGACTCGGGCAGGAGCAGGATTCAGTAATAATTCTGCAGCAGGAAAGCTAGGGTCAAGCCTTAGAAGTGTCATTGAAAACAAGCTTCGACTGCTTAGAAGCACTGACGACCCATTTATTCTTCCCATTGACAATCTATTGAGATCTTCACAGATCACTGGCGGCAGGCCCAAATACGTGTCACTTGGAAAAATAGTGTCCGTTTTTATGGGAAGCTCAGTGGCTTACTCAGACTACTACAAGGACTTTCAATTAATATTCTACAATTTTAATGAAAAAGCCTCTTACATGAGAAATATCAATATTGCTTCAATGCCAATTGATATAGACGACTTTCAGAGCGTTCTTGAGGACGAGCTTGACAAGCTCGTCAATATGCCGATATCTGTTTTTATGGACTTTCTTGGAACGTACTTTCTCTCTGACACGGGTGCTTTTGCGTATGGATTTGGTGATCTTTATGAAAGGCCCAGCGGTGAGCAGAATGCACAGCGTCAATTGACGCAGCAGTATCGCGATGACCCGCCCGGTCTTTTTGCAAAAGAGCAGGAAATCCTATCAGCTGCGTATGGAGTCACTGGTCCTCACGGAGACCTAGAGTTTAAAATGCCGACAATAAACATGTACCTGGAGTCTGTTCCGGTGAAAACAGCAGATGGACAGCTGACATCTGACACGATTCTTAGGGCGCATGTCTTTGATATGCAGGCTTCTTCTCACGTAACTCCGCAGGCCCTTTTGCAGTCAGCAAACAACAGACAGATAGGCCTCATAAACGCATCATTTCACGAGTCAATGTCTGTAAGCAATCAAGTCACATCAGACGGCTCTCCCAATACTGCAGCGACAAATCAGCAGAGAACGCAGAGCGCCAGTGCTAGAGCGACAAGCATGCAGCAGGCAATTAGTGCAGGCCTACTTGAGGAATACCCACCGGCATCCACATCGCAGTCCAACGCAAGATTTAAAATAAAGGGAGGCCTCCCTGCTCTCAAAAGCTTCTTAATGAGCACAATGCCGAGCGTGAGGTACGGTGAGGGAAACTCAGGAATTATCTCAGCAAAGCTTTCGTCCATGGACGACTCAGCCCTGACAACAATAAACGTGCAGAGGAGAGGAAAAAACTCCGATGGACCTGTGGGTGATCGCGAAAGGGGCCTGCCTCTTCAGATATATCCAGTGCAGTGCACTCTTGAGACAATTGGATGTCCACTGTGGGGATTCACACAGCAGCTGTTTGTTGACTTTGGAACAGGAACCACTGCAGACGCAATTTACGCCGTAACAGGAATTGATCACACGATCAGCCAGGGTCAGTTCAAGTCAACTATAAAGCTTACTCCCACTAACTCTTACGCATCTTACTTTTCTCTATTCAATAACATTGAAAAAGCATACGATGCTCTCGAGGCCCGAGATCCTGCTGCATTCAGGGCCGGTAATCAGGCTATTAGTAACGCCACAGCACGGCAGCAGCAGGCAGCTCGAACTCGTCGTCAAGCACGTGCGGCAGCAGCGGCAGCCGCCGCAGCAGAAGCTGCAGAGCAACGAGAAGTAGATAATCTTCTTTCAGCAGCAATTCAAATAAATGAATCTCAGGCGCAAGTCGGAAATGCAGCCTCAAATGTCTATCGAGTTGAAACTGGAAATTATATTATAAGAGAGCCCACGCTGATTCAAGAAACTGTAGCAGGACTTGCGGCCGCAGTTGATGCAGTGGCTGATGCAGACTTTACTGGAGCCTTTGAAAGTGCCGGAGCGTCCTTGTATGATATTTTCAATCCTGAAGATGCTGAAATTACAAGAGGATCGACCCGAGTAAATAGATAAAATATTGTATATTTTTATGAACAAGTACACAAATTTACATAAAAATATACTATGAGAGTGTGTATTGAGGCATCATTTTTAGGAACTCCTCTGTCTCTTTCCTTGTGCAGCGATGGATCACTACAGTGGGAAGAAACAAATAATTGTGATATTTCTGTGTTTGAATTAAAAGATTCTAGCAGTATTCCCCTGTCAGAGCTTGTGAAGATATGCGGGGTACAAAACCAAGATCTTACTATATCTAACACTTCCCATGCTCGAGCATTTTCTACTCTTGGTGTTAGTATTGAATCAGTCCCGTGGTATCTTGCACTTGGAAAAGATCAATTAAAAATTACTCTTGACAGAGTAATCTCTACAATAAACGCCATCTCCTCAGATCAAGAGATAATAAGATATACTCCTGTTTATAGGAAGTGTCGTAATTTTTTATCTTCACTTTCTAGGCCAAGCATAGATGTTCCACTTCTTAGACAATTTGTAGATGAGAATACTGCTGGATTGTCTGTCACTAAATCAATTAAGACCCTGCACCCAGAATCTGATGGCCTAGCTCGGAGAATTGTGTACGACCAGGCTGGCACAGCGACAGGACGCCTGACTGTCAAGGAAGGACCTTCCATACTGACTCTTCCGAAGAGCTGTAGATCTGTCATCAGATCTCCCCGAGGCGGCACTGTCTGGGAAGTCGATTATGTGTCCCTGGAGCCCAGATTCGTGATGCACGTAATGGATCGAGAGCCGCCCCGTGATATTTACGAGGACATTCGCCAGAAGGTGTTTATGGGGGAAATCGATCGCAGTGCTGTGAAGACCGCCACGATCAGCGCCCTCTACGGATCGTCTGCTGGACTCGTGTCAGACCTCACAGGAGTCGGATCATCCGCAAAATCGATCATTAGGCGTGTCAAGGAGTACTTTCAGGCCGATGATCTCGGGGATAGGCTCACCGCCGAGGTGTCAAATGGAGTCCTACACAACTACTATGGAAGGCCTCTCCCGGACATGACAAGGGGCGTCAAGGTGCCCAAGCTCGTGAGCTACTACGTTCAGTCATCCTGCGTCGACACAGCTCTCTTAGGCTTTATTAGGCTGTGTGATAATCTAAAGTCTCTCGATGCACGTCCTATGTATGTTATACATGATGCTATACTGCTGGATATACCAGCTGAATTTGAATCAAAATTCTTAGAAATATGTAGTCAGGGAATCGACCTAGACATTGGGCACTTTGAGCTGGGAGTCAATAAAATTTCTTAGGCACCAATATGAAAGAAGAGCAATTTATAAGAAACCAGATTCAGAAAATTCTCAGCGAGAGAGGCCGCCGTCGGAGCGGGAATAGATCGACAGGTGTGAGAAGAGTCCCGCTAGAGAGGGGCGCGCTTGCATCGAGTGATCCAGAAGCCCTTGTTAGCAAGCTCGGAATCAGGTCTGCTTCAGGAAGAACAACAGAGCAGAAAGTCCTGTCAGTCTTGTCTGCAGCAATTGACAAACTAAAGTCAACTGAGGGACTAGAAGGCGCTTTTCAAGATGCATCTCTTGACGATGGTTATATTGTCATAGAAAAGGGCGACATATCAAGCGGAGAGGCGCAGACGTATATTAATCACATCCTGATCGCAGCAGAGTCTGCGGGAGTCCTCTCAGGTCTTGATAAGCCTGTAATCGTGTCTCAAAAAGACAGGGAAGTAGTTGTACTGTTTGAGTCAGAATAATACACTGGGCTCATGGAACCTGACAATATTGAAAAGAACTGGAACAAGTACGAGTCTCTCTGTAAGAGATTTTCTGATCCCGCTCTTGATGCGCTAGTTGAAAAAATCGGTGAGAGACTTGCAGTCTGTCCATTTTCTATCAAGACGGATCTGCCCGGATGCTATCCTGGTGGTCTCATTGACATGTCTCTGAGAGTCTCTGCGACAATGAGAAAAATCAATGATACGCTAGATGAGCCTGAAAGGCTTCCTGTTGCAAAAATTTTAAAAGTCGGACTGCTGCACGATCTTGGAAAGGTTGGAGATCTTGAGAGTGATCACTTTCTGGATCAGGACTCGAGCTGGCATCGGGAGAAGCTAGGACAGCTCTACAAGTACAATGAGTCCCTGCCCAAAATGTCATATGCGCACAGAACACTTTTTCTACTCCAGACAGCCGGAGTAAATCTCGATAGAGATGAGTGGGAGGCAATTCTGCTATCCGGAGGCATGCATCTTGAGGAGAATAGATTTTATGCAGGCTCAAGAAGCTCTCTCACAAAGATACTGCTGGCTTCACGCCTGATTTGTCTGTAAGATATAATTACACTTATGTCCACAGCTCCCCTGAGAAGCCTTATAAGACTTATTCTCGATGAAGACTCGATAAAATCCCGTTCAAATTTTCATCTCCCAGGCAAGAGAATAACAATTGAGGCATCATCTGCAGGAGCTGTCACAGGCGGTCTTACTGCTAATGATATCGAAGGAAGCACAGGCGACGGAGATCTTGTCTATGGAGGACCTGAAGTCACCACACAGGACGGGTGCGATGAGCCGACTGAAGCGGGTGACTGCAAGGATGAAAGCAGAAAAAGCCTTAAAAAAGAGGTCTCCGTAGCTGCATCAAGTGGAGGTGGTCCTGCAATGCCCCTCGGCGTGGGTCCTCACTATCCTGGGCCTGATCTTCCTACCCGCACTAGGATCTCAAAGCAGGTGGATGTTGTCGGAAGATCATTCGGTGGTGCAAAGCCCGTACGAAGAAAAAGAAAAAAATCAAAAAATAAGTAATCTTACTACACATTTGAAGACTCTCTGCTCCTTGAACATCTGACAATTGAGTGCTAATATTCGATGGCCAATGTCCAAGAACATTTGCAAACTAGAAAGTTGAGAAACAGTCATGGCAATTAATTTCGATGCAATCCGTAAGAAGCTGAACAAACTCTCCGGCCAGAGCAACAAGCGCGACATCATGTGGCGTCCCACCGAGGGTGAGGAGGCCACCGTCCGACTCCTTGCCTTCCCCGACAACGACGGCCAGCCCTTCAAGGAGCGCTGGTTCTACTACAACATCGGTGATAATCCCGGCCTCCTGGCTCCCTACCAGTTCAGCCGCCCCGATCCCATCCAGGAGCTCATCAACAAGCTCCGCGACGATGAGAACAAGGAGTCGTACGAGCTCGCCAAGAAGCTTTACCCAAAGATGCGCGCCTACGCCGCTGTCATCGTCCGCGGTGAGGAGGACAAGGGTGTACGACTCTGGGCCTTCGGCAAGCAGGTGTATCAGTCGCTCCTGAACATCATGCTCGACGAGGACTACGGTGACATCACTGATCCCAAGTCCGGCCGCGATGTGAAGGTCACCTGCTCAAAGGCGAACGGCAAGACCTACGCATCGACCGACGTCATGCCCCGCGGCAAGTCGTCTCCCCTCTCCGAGTCTGCAGACAAGGCGAAGCAGTGGCTCTCGAACATCCCGAGCCTCGATGAGCTCTTCACGGAGAAGTCATACGAGGAGCTCGAGAAGATCGTCAATGACTGGCTCAACGGCGACTCATCGACGGCTTCCGACACGGGCACTACTCGCGGCGACTTCTCACGGTCTGAGATGAAGGCGGCTCCCGCATCCTCTGACGAGGATGAGGCGCCCAAGTCACAGAAGGCGGCGAAGCCGTCCGGCCAGAAGTATCGAAGCGTTGAGGATGCATTCGCAGATCTAGAAGACGTCTGAGATACAACCTCAAGTAGAAGGTTAGAATTGTGTGTCACCCTCCTGTATCTCCAAGCAGGAGGGTGATGCAGCTTAAAGGAAGAGAGACGCATGGCAAAGAACACTGAGACAGACAGCTTCACAGACGACCTAATCAAGTCACTCAACAAGTCACACGGCTCCCGTGTCGCTTACAACCTGGCGTTCGATGAGTCACCCACTCACGTGAAGCGCTGGATCAGCACGGGGTCCAAGCAGCTCGACTACATCATCTCCAACCGCAGGTCGGGCGGTCTCCCCGAGGGCCGCATCGTGGAGATCTTCGGCCCTCCGTCGATCGGCAAGTCCCACATCGCCATCCAGATCGCGCGCTCCACCCAGAGGATGGGCGGCATCGTGGTCTACATCGACACGGAGAACGCCACCTCGGTCGAGAACCTGGGCCTGCTCGGGGTCGACGTCAAGAAGCGGTTTGTCTACGTTGACACACACTGCACGGAGGAGGTCCTCTCCATCGCGGAGGAGACTGTCCTGAAGGCGAAGGCGATGGACAAGGACGTGCCGGTCACCATCATCTGGGACTCGGTGGCAGCGACCTCCCCGAAGTCGGAGCTCACCGGCGACTACGACAAGGACTCGATCGGCCTCCAGGCTCGCGCGATCAGCAAGGGCATGCGCAAGAT